>Ga0247837_1002505_pt1 | contig 34447 bp, 25 predicted proteins | sample LaCtaG_2_FD_187115 | JGI IMG/M metagenome (GOLD analysis project Ga0247837, IMG submission 187115) | Freshwater microbial communities from meromictic Lake La Cruz, Castile-La Mancha, Spain - LaCruzMarch2015_14.5m | ecosystem: Environmental > Aquatic > Freshwater > Lake | place: Spain: Castile-La...
CTGTACACTGAAATTGTGTATTCTAATCGCAAGCGGCAGTTTACTCGCAGCGCTGTGATTTTCATCCAAAACTGGTGGCGAATGATGCACATGCGCCTGCACCGCACCCGCAATGCACCCACCATGTCAACTTCTATAATCACCAGGGCAAGTACAAGGGCGTCATCCAGGTCTGTCAGCGCGTCAAAGACAGGCGCTTCGAGTGGCAAATTGAGGCTTTCCGGACCTCTGTGACTAAAGAGTGTCGACATATGACGGAGTACCTGCAGCCAGTCTTAGTGGCGGAGTCACTGGTAAGCCCCACTCAGACCACCGATATACTGAGAGCTGAGTACAACATCAAGGAGAAAATCAAGGAAGTCTGCAAAGAGATCAAGCGTTATAGGGAGAAAGCGCACGTTCCTAGCAGCATTTCCGCATCCACTCCCAATGTTTCCCGCTCTACCAGTAACCGCGCAATTTCCCCGCAGCACCCTTTGTCCGGAAGAACTGCACTCAGCACTCGAAGCGAAATCAAAGAAATGGCGAAGGCCAAAGCTAAGGCGCAAAAGAAGCTGATCGGCAGGCTGCTGAGAGAAGAAGTGGTCACTCCGAATTCAGAGCAGTCGACTATCAAGGCAGGGTCGGCCGCTTGTTAATCTGTATATTACAGGATGGACTTAGCCTGTAAAACAAGCAGAGTTGTACTTCCGCCCCCCAGACCCTCGCGAAGTTCTATATCCCGTCAAGATCTTCCCAGCAGCTCAAGCCCTCAGCTATATGCCTGAACTCTCGCACTTTCCTTCCCCTCCATCAGAACAATTAGTGAGCGGCACCCACGTCAGCACTGGGAATCTTGTTCGCATACTTTACCCCAAAAGTGCTCGGTGGAGAATAGGGAAGAGTCAGTCTTTGCGCAGAGGACTGCGCATATTAGCGTTATTGAATGCGAGTCTAGCCGGCTTGGTGAGTGTGTTGGGGTACTGCGCTGTCAGTGAGGAGAGCGGGCGAGATGCAATGAAGTGGATAGTGGGATTGCTGTCAATAGTGCATGTGAACCTGTTCCAGCGGTGGAGGGAAGGTCAGCGGCAGGAGCTGAGACTCGACTCCACCCCTGTGCAGCCGCTGAGTGAGAGCAAAACAGCGCTAGCACTGTGTATGGCAGAAGTCTGCTTTCACCTGCTGGTGCTTCCCCTGGAGTTAAAGTGCAGTGGAAAGTACACATGATGGGTACTGATTGCTTTGTAACTCTTGATGCTTGTCTTTACGTGTTGTTACTTCTGCGAAACTACCATATCGGATGGTATCTCTTTTGGCAGTCCAGCCTGTCAACACACAGACCCGCTCTGTTCCTAAAAGTGGCGAATGGGAAGTTATCCCCCAAGTTCGCTCTGAAGTACTGCATGTCCTCAAAAGTAGAGGGAAAAGATACAGAAAGCTCATACAAAAGGCTAGGGAGTCAAAAGATTGGAGAAGTGCATACTGAAAGCGGAAAAGAGTTAGAGAAGCAAGAAGTCCTTTCGTAGATATACTAACTTCCCAATAGAAGTGCTGTATACAGGCCTAATAAGGCCACTTTAGCATAGTCTCGTATAGGCTTTCTGGGCTAAAGTCCACTAGACAATGCAACTTTCAAGGTATTGACACTAAATGCGATTTGCATGGAGTAGCAGCTCTCCAACAAGACTGGTTTGCAGTGCACAAAAGAACTGACCTGTAGTGATTAAGCTAGCGAACTACGCTACCGCACCAAGGAGCCGTAGTGGGGCTTGGTGTTTTGCATACTTCACTGAAGGTGTTGAAAGCCGTCGTATCCGCACTTTTCAGAAGCAGCCATGCGCTCAGATCTGCAGGGAAAGCGACAGCTGTGTTGGCATCAGTTGTATACTTGGGAGGATCGCTGGTCCAGGCGAGCAGTGTCGACCAAGGAGTGGTCGCACTGTTGAAGACTGCCACTAGGGCCAGCCAGTCTGAGTCTGTTTTCATTTTGCTGGGACCGAACTGCAGAATCCAGAGTTGTAGGACAGTCTTGACCTCGAGTACTTCCGTCTGAAAGGCTCCAACTGGCGGTGTGAACTGGGGGAATATGTTCCCAAACCAGTACCGAACAAAGGGCCATTTCACCTCAAGCTGGTTGTAGCACTGGGAAGCAGTGGGTGCGTAAGACCCTGCAGAGCCAAAGGCGCTCATCACAGCCGTCATAGCAGGGAGAACGCAGTCATTGACATCCACTACATTCATCCGATGGCACAGTAGACTGTGCGTCTGGGTGAGGTAGGGCAGATTTTCCAGACTACTTGCTGCCAGTGCGAACTGGAAGCGCGCGAGAGAGTCTTGGTCCCAGCAGTAGGTATCGGCTACATCGAGACACCAATCACAACCACTTGCACAGGAAGTGCAGGCACCCGGACTACTTGCTACTGAGGCGCCTACGGCTGTGCAGGATGTACACGCATTTGCATTTATCCCCACACAGGAATTGCAACTTGGGTGACATACAGGATTCGCGCATCCAGCAGTAAAGTCAGTGGAGCTAGAGTCGCACACACAAGCGGCATACCCTGGGAAAGGCGTCCTCGTACCTCCCTCACAACTGGCTTGCAGACAGTTGCCGTTCACGTCACAAGCCACACAGGAGGGGTGGCAAGCCGGACAGGCCGTTGCATGTCCGCATAGAAATGACCCATAGAAGTTAGGTGAGTTTTCGCTCAGACCAAGCACCATATCCACGTAGTACAGCTACTTGGATGTTACCGAAAAGGCGCTCGCGCTTATGGGAGTGGTGAGGCTATCGCTTGGATTGAGCTCGACAATGCCGGACACAGCCAATCTCCTCATTCCCCCACCTCTCGCTAGAAGTCGCCCATATAACTTTGTACTTTGAGTTCCCATTTCCATGAAAATCCACTTATTTAGCGCGAACGCACTTTCATACGTGTCCGTCATGAAATCCGAAATTTGGGTCTCAAACGTTGAGTCAACCCACCGGCAATAAAAGACACTTCCGTCTAGCCGAGTGATAGCCAACTGCTTCATGTCCGCATCCGCAGTGACGACATACATCCACGCTTGCAAGTACCAGTACTGAACCGCGGGAGACACAAGCGAAGTGAGCGCCAGGGTCTTTTGCGTGGTGAATAGCTCTGGAGAGCGACTGGGAATGAGCTGGTGTTTGATTGCGACGGCGAATAGAAGCAGGCAGAAAAGCTTTCGAAGGCCCATTTTCGATTATATTCGCCATCACTCCCAGGAATAGCGAAATCGTTGAAACCATTTAAACCCCCTAGCAGTCCCTCCCCGAACTATCGAGGGAGTTGCAGACTTTTTACGGGAAATAGAGGTGTAGGCCACTTCCTTGGCCATCTGAGTGATTTGCAAAGCGGGGGAGTGCGTCCCTAGCCTCCAAGTCCTTAGAACTTCGAGCACCTCTGCTAATAATGGCTGCAACTCAGACTTGCCCTGGACCGAAGGGCTAGTCAGGACTAAGGGATAATCGAACTTGGTCTGTGGAGACAGAGAGACCTAAATAGGCGAGAGCACCTAAATCCACTTCTCATACGTCTCATATCAAGGCAGTTCACCATGGACTCCGCACAGTTGTCTCTCTATATCGCTTTGTGTTACGCCCATCGCAAGCGGCAGCAGCGCAAAGCTGCAGTTCTGCTCATCCAAGCCTGGTGGAAACTAGTGCTCCAGCGCATACACCACCGCTGTCTCGGCACTGTGGTAGTCGAATTTCACTCCCAACAGAGCAAATACAGGCAGGTTCTACAAGCTTGTCGCTCAGTCCCTTATAGACGCCTACAGTGGGAAGTCGGGAAGCCGCTGCCTCTGTCACAGCGCAGTTTCTCAGGGAGTTACTGTGGAATTCGAGGTAGAAGGAGGAAGACTCGGCTTATTTTTGAAGAAAAGGTCTGCACTCTGCTTAAGAAAGTCGGGAATATCGCAAAAACTGGGCTTTGATACCAAAAATACATACAGAAACTGACATTTGTCACTATATATAACAGCTTAAGAGCCAGATGGTTCTCAAATCATAGTCAGACCGGCCGAAAAGCAGAACTTCCACTGCATAACCGCCAACTAAGCCTGGGAAGCAGCAAGCCGAGAGTGCCAAAAGGCTTCTATCCCTTAGTTTCTCCCTACTCTCAGACTACTAATTTCCAGCATTTAATACATCCAACCCTCTGAACTATTGCAGAATCGCATATCCAACAACTACAACAACCCACACAACTATTTCCCTTTCTAGGCCTGATTAGCCTCCAAAGCCATAAATCGTGCGGCCTTGTCTCTTGAGTGCATAGACTACGTCTAGTGCCGTCACAGTCTTCCGCCGGGCGTGCTCCGTGTAGGTGACTGCGTCGCGCACTACGTTCTCCAGCATCACTTTCAGGACACTGCGAGATTCGTCGTAAATTAGGCCGCTGAGACGCTTGACGCCGCCTCTGCGGGCGAGCCGCCGGATGGCGGGCTTGGTGATGCCCTGGATGTTCTCTCGAACCACCCGATGGCGCCGAGTCTTCCCCAGTCCTTTTCCCCCCTTCGCTCCCTTGCCTCTTCCGACCATTGCATCCCCCCAATTTCGCGGCTTTTAAGGCCTATTTGGTACCCCAGGACTCCTATGATCTGGGAGGGGATTGGACGGATCGGCAGAATCGCGAACAGGCCTAGGGGCCAATGGGAGGGCAGATTCAGGGGCTTGAGGGTACAGTTCTTTGGTCTGGGCTCTCAATATGGACATAGCGAGGAAATATGGGTAGAAAATGTGACCTTTTGGAGACGTAGATAGGCAATAGCGATAGAACTGCTGGACTAGCTTAGAAACTGGCAGCAATTCCAACTAAGAAGGAGCGAAATTCCTATGTTGAGAGCAATGCGATTTTAGAAAAATTAGCTACTAGTGAATGCAGGAATGTCGATGTCCTTCCTGTATACAGCAAACAAATAGTAGATTTTCTGCCTATTCTTCCTTGCAACCAGATATGGAGGATTGCTTAGAATGGAAAGGCGAGGCAGTTTTTATGCATCTAATTGCTTATCTAGCTACTGAGACAATAAATAAAATATTAGTAAGGTGAATGCATAGAGACTTTGAGTTTGAACAGGACGCAGAAGTGTACTTTGATGATGAGGGAGTGGATAAACAGTCCTAGATGAACGGGAAAACGCAATTGACGTTTGAAGAGAAATAGCGAAACTCAGTGGGACCGAAGGTAGAGATTAGCGCCTTAGGGAGCCGTGCGGAAACTAGATAACCAACTTGGAGGAAATGGATATAAAGGGCTTAAATGGCAGTTCGCAATGTCTGAGTAGACAGCAAACAGCCCAAATAAACATCTAAACACCTCTTCCCAGTCTACGCCATAGTCCGCCTTTCCTGTGAAAATGACTCATCTCGTCCCACTCTGAATCATCGCCCACTCCCAATCCAGCGCAAAGACAGACTGTGAGGGAGAGGACTCCAAGCAATAGGCCGTTATGGCTAATTAGCGTCTCTGCCTATCAGGTGCAATTGCTAGTTTACGTTGTTGAAGTCTCCCCACCACTATAAAATGTACCGAAAGCGGTGGGTCTGTCTGTGTCTCAGCGTCTTTTTCTTCGGTCTTTTCCTGGCTGTGGGTATCGCCGGGCCGATTCTCATCGAAAAAATGATCCAAAGCCAGGTAAACGACCAGATGATAATGAAGGAAAGCAATGCAGACACATGGGGACTGGTGCCGGGCCACACACATGTCCATATCAACCGAGAGTTCTTCTTCTTCAACCTGTCGAACCCGGATGAGGTGACTTGGCAGGGGGCGAAGCCTACGATTGCGCAGTTGTTTGAGCCGTATCGGTACTTGGAAGTGGACCACTATATGGAGAGAATCTACGTGGACGACTCAGAGGAAGACCAGGACTACGTGCGTTTCCGCCGCTACACCTGGTACAACAAGACAGAAGACTGGACCCCGGGTATCAGTGAAAACGACCTAGTCACCCAAATAAACATCGGAGTCCTATCCGCCTGGAACCAGATGAAGCGGCTTCCCCCTGAGACTATAGGCCTTGCAGCGCTTTATTCGATCATTTCCGGACTAGATGGAGTCTTACTGCCTTCGGCTATAGCCCAGGGCATCGCTGCTACTTTCTACACCTTCATTGGAACATACTACTATGAAGTCATTTTCCAGCCTGCGGGAATTACGGAAGCCAGCGCTAAGCTGCTGTGGACGGATCCTTTATATGGCTGGGGCAACATGGCGACTTTGCCCATATGGATACAGGCGGAAATGCAGTGCTTCACAGGCACTAAGTGTGTATACACGCCTGCTTTAGGCGGCGCCACATACATCCTGAAGGAGTACTTCGGCCTTTCAGACCTCCAAATGCAGGGACTGCTGACCGGCTGGCTCGAGACTTCCTACCAATTCGTGGCCCTAACGGTGAAAAACGCATTTGATTGTCCTGATGAATACTGCGACCCGCACTTTTTAACTGCCCTGCAATGGTCCCAACAAGGAGTCACTAATAACCCTCCAGTCCCCTCGATCCCTGCACTCCCCTCAGTAGCTAGTCTCAACTCCACAATCACCGGCTTCCCAGAAATTTCCTACTTTCTGGTCAATCACTACCCTAAAAACAGCCCTTTGGCGGCGGTTACCTTCACTACTGAAGAGGCCTTGTCCCTGCTTGATTATAACCTGGCTACAGGCTGGCCGTCTGGTAGCAACTTCACTCTATTGGATGTCGGACACATTGGGCAGTTCTTCGCCTTAGGCAGACTAGGCGACTTCGCAGGGATTATGGAACTGCTGGATTTGTCCTCTGTTGGCCAAGCCCAGGTCCTGTTTGACTACATTAACACCTTGATAGCAGTTACTGCCTTGCAGGGACGCACCGATCAAAATACTTACAACAGTGATAACCGCGGGCTGACGAATGAATTGTCACTTGCGAATTTGCTGAGTCAGACGATGACACAGTTGTATAACAGTATGAGTGATGGGCTGGCGGTGGAACTGACCGCCCGCTACGCCTTTGCAGTGTTTACTAGTGATGTGCAGTATAAGACCACTTGTGCAGCCTTATTGACAAGTCTGCAGCTGCCCAGTACCCTTTGCGCAGGTCCGGCCTTAGGCTGGAACATCCCTTCTTCGCTGGATTTGTGGGTGCTGACCAATTGGAACGGTCCCGGCAGTCCCTACTGGCTGCAATTTCAGTTATATTCCGGCTTCACCACTGCTCAAATGGCGACTTTATTCGGGGCGAACTCCCCACTGACTATAGCTTTAGGCGTCATTGACACTAGATTGCACGCTTGGTACGCCTGCCACAACCCTGGCTTCCGCTGTTCTCACAATGAACTGTGGATACAGCAGTGGGGTTCTTCCAACATCACCAACAACTTGCCTGCGCCCTTACTCGGCTTTCCACTACCTGGTGGGACGAAAATGGAAAACAGCATGACGTTGCTAGAGTGGGGAGAGCCGTTCGCTAGTGCATTGGCAGGCCCTCCGGAATACAGCTATTTCACCTATATCAATAACTACACGAAGGCTAATTCCAATGCGACGATATGGTATGAGGCAGCTGCAGGTCTGCTCAACTCTATGGGCTTGCTGAATCAGGTCATGTGCCAGCGCTATTTTGCAGGGGTGTTCGACATAGAAGTTAGGAAGATTCCCTCTGCTGCAAGTGCACTTTCTGCAGCTTTTCAAGTCGGAAACGTGACTATTTTCAGTACTTATTTGCGGAAGTTGGTAGACAAGTTTGCATTTGGCGGACTATTTATCACCCAAAGTGTTGGGAGTTGGCTGTGGACTGGTATGAGTCCGCTCCTAGTGACCCTTGCAAATACGAACCCCCTGCAAGGCGGCAACCCAGCAGTGAACCCGACTCAAGTCCAACTCGGGCAGAACACGACCAGAGCCAGTATGCGCTTCCCTGACCACTACAAACATGCAATGATCACTGGGAAAAAGGACGTGGAGTCCAAACTGAGGTGGTGGTTTTTGTTCTATGGCAGCCCAAACATCTCTCTGTATGCGCCGGTTTATCAGGGGCATACACCCAACGGGCCGATGTTAGTCTATCAGAACCAGAACCCTTGGGCTGAACAGCTGCCTATCCTAGGCGGAGATGCACTCAACTTCCAGACTAATGTTGACTCTGACAGTACCGTTTGGCTGTATTTGGATCCATTTCTACGGTCTGGACAGGGCTCCTTCGACCACAAGCACTTGGTGAGTGATATGGATGTGTATCGATTTGTAGTGGCCAATGACCTGGTCGCGAATGCGCAAGACAACCCTGTAAATGCGATTTATTACGGCTACGGACCGAGTGGAGTTGTGAATATGACGACTGTGTTGGGAGGTCCGATGTTCATAGGGAAGCCGTACTTCCTAGGGGGAGAGTCGGATACCTTGCTTGCAGTGCTGGACACAACCACGCCCATAGCAGACGACCTCGACATCTACGACTCCTACTTCGACATCGAGCACTTCACAGGCGCAGTGTTCAGCAACCAAGAGAAGATCATGACCGGAGGCGAGCTGCGTTCCGACGCCCTCTACCCCAACCTCGGCAGCCAAGGCTACGCCCAAGAAGGCATATGGACCTACCTCCCAATCTTCTTCATGAACCGGAGTTCCTACTACCCGAATGAAAGAGTACTGTTTACATAGATAGATTTCCTGTTTGGGGAAGTGAAGACGGGGATGGATGTAATGCGGTGGGTGCTTGTGGTCGGGTTGACACTCGCTAGTCTATTTTTTGTGGTTGCTGTGGGTATCGCAGGGTGGCTGTTCTACGCGAAAAGAGCCGCCAAGCGTGAAGCTACGGGAGCCACGGAAGCGTCCCTGTTGCAAGACCGCAAGTCTATAGAGGAGTAATCGGTAGGTGGATAATAAAGATGGGCTGTGCGCAGTCAGCCGAAGACAAGGCCAAAATCGACCAATTGAGCAAGGATGTGGACACCAAAAAGACGCAAATTGACGTTCTGAAGGCTGACTTGGACAAGTCGATGGCCAAGGCCAAGGAGGCGGACTCCGCTGAAAGCCGAATAGAGGCTCTGTCCCGGGAGAAGAAAGAGCTGGAGACCAATTTGACTGATTTGACTCAGCAAAGAGACAGACTGGAAGCCTTGATTCGGGAAAGAAGTGATGAGTTGGAGGCTTTGAAGGCGCAACTTGACACTGAAAGCAGAGCAAAGTCCGACCTTGCAGCTGAATTCGCCAGTCTCAGGGCCCAGCTAGACGCCGATTCCAGCACAAAGGCCGATCTCAGCGCTCAAATCACAGCCCTCCAGGCTGAACTCCAGGACGCCAAATCCAGCCACAGCTCCATCGAAGTCGCCCTGGAAGCCCTCAGGAAGGAAAAAGACGGACTAATGGACAAGATTTCCCACCTCGGGAGCAAGATTCCGTCCTTCCTTGGAGGCGGCGACGACCACGACTCGAAGAAACGCGACTGTTTGAAGATGAGTCATAGTGCTAGAATCGGTGTGACTGGACTATATTATTGTGGCCAGCGCATGAAGGGCGAAAATGATATATGTGGACCGATGACTGGGACGAACTGCAAGGACTGCCAGAAGCTGGATAGGGAGTCCAGGGACTTGCCCAAGGGCTTCTTGATGAATGGACAGGGGAGGATCTGCCGGCATGGAGGAAACGGCAGTGATTGGTACTGTGGTGCGGGAGTGCTGCAGGGAGTTCCAGGGTGCGACGGCTACTGCGGGCCTACCAACGGCCCGAACTGCCCAGCCTGCCAAGAAATGGCCGCTCTAAGTGCAGGCCGCTACCACAAGCTTCTCTAGCACTAAGGTAGGAACACTCACTTAGGCCGGTCACTAATAGGACTCCCGCCCCGGCCCGAAGTCGCTCCCGTGCCTCCGCCGCTCACCATTTGGCTTAAAATATCCTTCGTGTACTTGAGTCTTTTGCTCATTTCTGTGTTGGAACTTTCCAGTGCAGTCTGTAGTGGGTAGGAACTGCGCTCCCCGACCTTATTGACGTAAGTGACAGTCTTCGTCTCACTGGACAGGATGATTTCAGTGTGGTCCTGGAAGTTCACTTGCACGATTTTGTTGGTCAGGCGGAAGAGAATGGCATGTCGTGTGCGCATCCACTTCTTGATATAGACCGGGACTTCCGGGGGCGTTTCCGAGTCTAGGAGTCCAGTCTCCTGCCGTAGGTCGCCTTCTAAATAGCTGCGGAAGTGCTGAAGAAGCGTGACTTTCTTTTGCAGTTCCTTGGGGTAGTCAGTGAGAAAGTGGACTGCGACGCTTTCAGCTCTATCGCTGCCCCTTCGTTCGAAATAGTGGAAAAGATGGCCATTCGCATTAAGCACCAATTTGGAAGAATCGTTGAAATACACCCCTGTCGCTCCATTAGACAGCAAATACCCCAGGCCGTACTTGCTCGAGTAGTCCACCCACTTCTTCACCCAGACCTCAGCACTGCTTTTCGAAGGCTCAGCAGGGGCTTCTTCCCTCGTCCTCAAGTCCTTACTCGCCCTGGGTCGGTCTGTGTTGATCATTTCGAAGTTGCCTTGAGTCGAAGTGGTGCGGGCTGTGACTAGGGCTGAGGAAGGCGCAGTGTCGACCATGCGTCTGGGACTGGGCGGAGTCGCACTCTGCAGGAACTGCTTCATGTATGAGGAACTGGGAGGACAGGCGAGAGTGGAGGAAGGCAGGAGCTTGGGGATGATGTTGCCTTGGTGGAAGAAAGGGTGGTTGAGGAGGTCGTCGAGACTGGGTCTGCGGGCGGGGTCGCTCACTAGTATGCGGGATATGAGGGATTTCGCGGGTTCTGAGATCGGAACTGTCTCTGGGAAGGTGTACGCGTTCATGCGGATTCGCCTGTAGGTCGTCTTCACATCAGAAGTCTCGAAAGGCGGCTTCCCGACTACAAGGGTGTATATGATAACCCCAATCGCCCATACATCCACCTCATACGAATGTCCGACCTTCCCATCCAATACCTCCGGCGCTATATAATTCGGCGTCCCACAAATCGTCCTTTTCCTCTCTCCGTCAAATTCCAACTTCGCCGCCAGCCCGAAGTCCCCAATCTTAATCTCCATCTTCTCAGACAGAAACAAATTCCCTAGTTTCAAATCTCTGTGAATGACTCTGTGCTGGTGCAGGTATTTTACTCCGGAAAGCAGTTGCAGCATGTAGCATTGGACTTCGAGCTCTGTGAGTCGCTTGCGGCGGCGCAGTAGTTCGCTCATGGTTTGGTTCGTGCAGATTTCGAGGAGGATGTAGACATTTTCAGAGTCTTCGAAGAAGTGCTCAAAACCCACGACATTAGGGTGATGCAAGGATCTGTGGATTTTTATCTCAGACATAAGTTTCTGCTTCGCCCTGGTTTTAGCCAGTGAAGCCTTAGGCACCACCTTCGCTGCAGTGACTTTCCGATTCGTCAGCGAAAGGAATTCATAGCACCGAGCAAACCCTCCCTTGCCCAGGAACTTCCCTTTGTTGTATCGTCGAATAGAGACTTCGCCGTTCACTTTGACAACCTTTTCCTCGACTAGGCCACCTTGGTCTGCTTCCTCAGTGCTAGACTTCCGAGCTGATTTGTTGGCCATGGATTTAAATGCTATACAGGACTGTTACGACTTAGCGGATGTACAGCTTTGATTGCTATGAGTGACTGGTTTACGGGAATGCACAAAAGAGGAAATGAGAGAATGGAAGTTTAAAGTGGGAATTCGGAGGCTGTTTTTGCTAATCTCGGAGAGGATTAATAGAACATTTCTGAGAATGATGCATCCGAAGCACTTTTTCAGACACAAAATCCCAACTTTCCCCATTTTCCCTGTGCAACTTCCAGAACTGACCCTAACACCGAGTAGACTGCTTCTATATGCTAATCCTGACTAATCGTCCGCACGCAGCCATTCAGTCCCACGAACTTGCAGTCAATGTTAGTGTGGTCATGTATATCGTGCATCTCCGCCATGCGGTTTTCAGGGTTGATAAGCTTCACATAGACGTATTTCCCTGCAAATCGCTGCTGCAGCGCCGCATTAATATCAGTTCCTTGTCTGGTTTTGAATTTCCCCCACAGGACTGGGTGCAGTTGAGCGGAAGTTCGCTTGAATTCGCAATAGACAGTGTCATCAGTCTCTACGCGGATTAGTGTTTCCGGCCCACTGAGAAGGCCTAAACGGACCACGTCTTCCACTTGCAGTAAATTATCAAATCTCGAGAAATCGTCAGTTTCCACAGACAGCCAGTCTTCAGATATGAACACCATGAAGGTCTCTAAGGGGCAGGTGTACCGTCCTTGTCTCGAGACTACGACTTCGCTGACTATGAACAGGGTTTTGGATGCGGAAACAACGGCCAAGTCATGAGGCTTTTCCAAGTAGGTAGGGTCGTCAGCCCGTTTGGAGACCTCTTTGAAGGACAATCCTGCCTCAGCCACTACGGAAAGCGACTTATTGATTGGGGAAAGATGGTTGCGGATCCAGTCCTCTTCACTCAGTTCGCTTGCTTCCGGCTGCTCTGGGACTAAAGCGTGTGGGTAGACTCGATAGAGCTCGAGCGCGATTTGCAACTCGACCTCTGTTAAATCCTCATCGGACTCCGCAGGCAGTATATCCGGAATCCTCCTCAGACGTTCATTTCCCCGCAGTAGTCCCGCTATGAACTTGTGGGCGGACACCAACTCCGGGTCCGGAGGAAGTACGACTAAAGGAGTCAGGACCGCTCCCACCATTATGTTGTTTTTGTTGTCCTTGGAGCAGTAGGCGGAGTGGTGGTTTGGCGTGAACATGTTCTGCACCCACCAAAACATGTTGTCCTCGTCAAGTCCTCCAGTGGTGACGAGTGCGGTCAGTGGAATTGCGTCTCTCTGCTGAATACTGCTCAATATGCCTTGGAGAGCTGCTAGTCCTGGCTCGTAGTCGTGCCATGACCCGAACACCACACTGAAGTAGCGAGAGCGCAGGTAGCTGCTTTGCACGATGCTGTTGCACTGCTTGGTCAGACGCCGAAACACTGCGAAAGCGGTCTTCGGATCCAGACACAGAAACACCTCTTCCAGCGCGAACATAGGCAGGGAGTCCCAGCAGAGTCGTTTCGCCATATATGTGATAAATGGCTGAAGTGCCTCGATTTGCAGTAGTGCTGAGCGACGTTGAGAACTCCCTACTGGTGCGACTGCCGGGCTCCTATCAAGCCCTGGTGCAGTACCTGTCCAAAGTACTGGGAATTGCGAAGGAGGACTTGGCTCTGGAGAGTCTGCAGGAGCAAGGCCCGGGCAAAGACCCAGTAAAGGACGAAGCCACATACCAGGCTTTAGTCGCGGACAAGCGGAAAGGGGTGCGACTGCAGGCCAGCAGTGTAGGGACCTGCAACTACGTCCTGGGCTTCGCTGGGAAGGATGTGCTAAAAGTGCACAATTTAGACACAGAGACTGTCTTCCACGTCCAGTCCGCGGGTCTAAACTGGTCAGGGCGCGTCTGCATGCGTGCGAACGACCGGGTCTTTTTCAGCGGCGGCTGCGACCGTCCCAAAGGCGCACTCGAGCTAGACCTGCGCCACAGCCAAGAACGCAGGCTAGAAGACATGAAGCAGTCCAGGGTGTGGCACGGCCTGTGCGCCTTAGATGGGAATGTGTACGCTGTGGGCGGGAGACCCAACCTCGAGGGAATTCCAGCCAGTACTGCTGAGGTCTTCAGAGCAGAGGTCTGGACTCCATTGCCAGATTTGAACCATAACAGGGAAAGTATATCTTTGGTCGCGAATCGAACAACGCTATTTGCAGTGGGAGGCTTTAACGGCAAGCAAAGGATCGACTCAATTGAAAGACTCGACCAAGGGGAGTGGACACTACTGGTCTGGACCTTGCCAGGTCCCCGGCAAATGGTCGGAGTCGCCTTTCTCAGCGAAGACGTGTTAGTAGTCGCTGGAGGGCAAAACGGAGCTGAAGACCGAACAGAAGTATGCGAATTGAACCTGAAAACAGGCGTAAGGAAGGACCTGCCGCCCTTGCCTGCTGCGGACTTCTTCAATGGACGGCAAATGGTCCTGCGGCACCCTACGGAGCTTTGGGCGTATGGCCACAGCGTACATATCTTTCACTTGCAGACTAGTCGCTGGGTGACTGCCAAGTAGCAGTCGCTTTTATAGTTAATAAGACGAGAATTGGGGGAGAAACACGAATTTCACTATTGGATGAAAGGCTGAAATTCCACATTTCCAAGAGAAGTCAATAAGCTTATATGAGGTTTTTACTGCTACAAGGCAAAATCCCCATTTCCACTTCTTTCCTCTTCATACAAGATTAGCCATATCCTCCGCCTATAAGCATCTCCAACTCGCTGAAAAAGCCCTAAGTAGCGCTTCCCTTTCTTCTGTAATAAAGCCAATGGAGTGCATCGGATGCACCGAACGGATCACTCGTCTTGCGCTCTTAGAGTGCGGCCACAGCTCCGCCTGTCCGCTCTGCATCTTCCGTCTCCGCAGTCTTCTGCACGACCTCCGCTGTCCAGAGTGCCGCCACTCCAGCGAAATGGTCTTCATCGCCGACGGAGGCACCTACGAAGCCTACTCAGCCGGCTTCTGGGGAGACCGACATATGAGCGGCTTCAAAGAGTTCCAGCAGACGAAGATATACTGCCAGACGGAGGAAATGGTGGGGGAGTTGGCAGCCTTAGTGCAGAATGCCTGCCAAATCTGTGGGTTAGTCCTGAAAGGCTTGCCTCAGTTACTTGGACATTTGGAAAACGAGCATCGCTTGCACATGTGCGACCTATGTGTAGCCAACAAAACCGTGTTTGTGACTGAGCAGGAACTGTATACGTCCGAAGATCTGAGAATACACAAGGAAGGCGGGGATAACGAGTCTCCGGGCCATCCGAGATGTCGCCTGTGCAGCAGGTTTATGTACGATGACAGGGCTCTATTGCAGCATATTCGCGAACAGCACTATTTCTGCGATTTGTGTCCTGCGGAGTCTCGTCCTGCTTTCAGTAATTACGAAATGTTGGAAAGACATTACGACAAATCCCACTTCCTGTGCACCATTTCCACTTGCAGACGGTCCAAACATGTCGTCTTTCCGACCTGGGACGAGCTGATCGCCCACCACCGCACCTACCACCGAGGCAGTGAGTTGCCAGTGCTAAAGCCTAGCTTCCTAGGCGCTGGTGAGGAGTACGTCCCTAGAGTCACTGAGGCTCCCGTCAAAAGACCTGGAGTGCCTCTCACTGAGGAGCAGAAGAAAGAGGAGTTTCCGGCACTATGTGCAGTTGCACCCACTAACCATAGTGTGTGGGGAGAGGGGGAAAGCAACCCCTTGAAGCTACTTGTGAGGCAGAAGCAGAGGGTCAAGCGGACTACTCCGCAAGTCCTCGTCAACCCGATAACTTTCGAACAAGTGAAAACCAAGCCTGAAGAAACAAAGACTTGGAGTACTCCCCTGCCGCCCCCACAACCCACCCCAAAGCCTGTCGTCCCCCAGTCCAAACCTTCCAAGCCAGTCCTCACTCCCAAAGACTTCCCCTCCCTCAGTACACAGGAAGTCCCTATGCTCAAGGCTGAAGTCACCGTCGAAAGCCAAGCGACACTCCTCAATAGAAAGCAAATCAGCAAGGAGGAGTTCATCGAATGGTTCGTGGAAAACGTGAAGAAGGAAAAGAGACGCGAGCAATACACTGCCATTTACAACGGACTAAGTGACCGCAGACTCGCAGAGGCTGTAGTGGCGGGTGTTGAGGGCAGGTCAGGGTCGGGCGAGGCTTTGTGGGACAGTGACTTTCCGGCCATGGCGCAGGCAGCGCCAGTGAAGCAGAAGAAACAGAGGGAGAAGAAGCAGAAACAGGCTGCTGTCTCCCTCAGTGCCTGGGTCGCGGCAGCCCCGGTCCGCTCAGAGCCAGTTCCTTTGCCGATTGCTGACTTCCCCTCCCTGCCCGCTTCTAAGAAAGAAGCAGATGACTTCCCTGATCTGCCGGTCAGTGCTCCCAAGCCTGCCCCTCAATCGAAGCCTTCTCCCCAGCCGAAAAAGCTCCCTGAAGAAGCCAAGGAAGAGCCCTCCTACTGCCACACCATCCGAGACAACCTGTCTCTCCTCTCCAGCGGCTCAATTTCTCAAGAGGAGTTCGTGCACGCCTACATCCAAACCGTCCCCCACGCCCACCAACTCTCCCCCCGCCTTCTCACCCTCCTCAAAGCCGCAGGCGCCCAGCCCATCATAAACGAGCTCTGGGCGAGAGTGGATAAAAGCGCCCCTGCTCGCACCGCTATCCTAGACCAGTACAAGGAAGAACTGGACCGACTGATACACATGTACAGGTACGGGTTCGCCTCGAAGGAGAAGTTCGTGCAGGACTACAGTGCTTTGGTGCAGCAGAAGGACTGGCTGGACAGGGAACTCATTCGGTACATCAGTGTGTCTGTGCCGGGGGAAGCGCTCATTGAGGCCATTGAGGAGAGGAATAGAGAGACTGCGGGGTACACAGACAGTCAGTTCCCCGCACTGCAGCCTGGGAAGGGCCGTAGAAAAGCTAAGTAGGTAGGACTTGCCTCTTACAAGCCTTTTAACGTGTACTATAGAGGCTTGATAGCAGTATACTGGATTGTATTAAGCGGTCTCAGTACTCCAATTCCCTTCACTTTTCCCATTTCGCCAGTGCAATATACCAACATTTTCGTCTTTAAACTATCCTATTCCCCTTCCCAACCCGACTTTCGCTACATCCGCTTTTATCTCTAGCTCTAGTCCTGCCCTCGCAGCGAACAAATCTTGGAAACACACGCAAACAGCCTCATCTCCGCCTTATTCCTCTGCTCAGCTACAATAAACTCCGAGGTAATAAGAGCTGCTGCTGCACTGTACTCTCTAACAAAGGCCAATAGCAGCTTTACCTCTCTTTCTCTGACAGTTTCCGTCAGTCTGGCTATCAGGTCCGCTGCTTCTTCTCGCAATCTGCCGTCGAAGTCTGTGAGTTGAGAGAGGAAAAGAGGCAAGTTGGCGAGTTGCCAGCGAGCTTCGGGCCAGCCTTTGCTTTGCTCTTCATTGGGGTGGCCGAGACGGTATAGGAACAGAGCCACTTCCTGTAGGACTGGAGAGGGCTCTCGAAGCAGCAACGTGTGCAGGCCTGAGCCTTGGACCTGCAGCAGCAAGGCTTGTGCCTGTGTCCTGTGCACGCCCACCTGCCTTCTGACGACTTCTATGCGTTCCAGCGTCTTCGACCGTGCCAACTTCTGCCTAAGTAGACTCAAGTACTGGTCCAAAGCCTTCTCTATGACGATTTTCGTCCTCCTATCGACCAGTCTCAAAGCGAATATCTCCGCAGGGATGCAGTCCAGGAGGTACGCAGACCACAGGACACTAGGCAGTTTCCACCATTTGCCCTCCATTCCTCCAAATCATATGAAACCGTCCACAGCGGACCGCTTTAGAGGCATGCGATGGCTATTTCTCAGGAACAACCAGGACACTTACGCCTCTAGGAGAGGCACTTCGGAGGTGAAGACCAGGCCGATATTCGACACTATGCTGGAGCTGGGGGAGGAAACGCCGGAAGGACTGTTGGAGGAGACGTATAGGCGAGTGGCGGCCAACTTGCCTGCTTCCAAGGCGGCGGAAGGCCAGGAGTCCGCAGCACAGTTCCTAGCGGAAGTAAAGGAACGCAAGAAACTGCGGAAGTGGAAAGAAGGTCGGTCCTACCGGGAGCCGTTGGTGAGTTCTTTGGACTCCGAGGACCGCCAGGTGCTTTCCTCCCACCTCGCAGACCCTCAGAGCTACCGCCAAAGTGTGCGTCAATCCGCTGAAAAGCGACTCGAGTCCATCTTCGAGCCTGGCCTTTGGTCCCAACTGCAAGAACTGAAGCGTGCAAATAGAGAGGAAAACAGCGAAACTAGAGGCCTTCTGCCTCAACTGGGCAGGAAACTCAGCACTCACAGGGAAGAGAAGAGGGAAGTCGAGGTAGAACGCAAGGGTGCTGTGCGACGCAAGCACTACGGAAAGTGGTACTTGCGGCCTAAGGACTGGAACACGCGTTTTCAGAAGGAGATGGAGCGGACAAGTGGCAATGCTAAGTAGAACTATGTGGATATAGGCTCATTCGTGGTTATAATGAGTCGAGCGGTTTTACAGCCATTCGAAGAGTACCAAAAGGCTCGAGTGACCTTCGTACAGACTGTGGCGGAGCTGGCCACTCGGCCTCAGAACATCGACGCGCTGCAGTCTGCAGGAGTTATGCAGCTTCTCAGACCTTTGCTCATTGACAACGTCCCTAGCATCCAGCAGTCCGCTGCCCTCGCCCTCGGCCGCCTCGCCAACTACTCTGATGACCTCGCAGAAGCCATCATCTCCAACGAAATCCTCCCGCAACTGGTGAGTTCCCTCGCCGAGCAGAACCGCTTTTTCAAGAAAGCGGCTTCCTTCGTACTGCGCGCTGTGGCCAAGCACTCCCCAGAACTCGCCCAAGCAGTGGTGGACAGCGGCGCTCTCGAGCCTTTGGTCACTTGTCTGGAAGAGTTCGACCCGGGAGTGAAGGAAGGCGCAGCTTTTGCCTTGGGCTTTATCGCCAGACACAATGGACAGCTGGCCAATACTGTGGTGGAGGCTGGAGCTATCCCGCTCCTAGTGCTGTGTTTGCAGGAGCCGGAGCTTTCGCTGAAGCGCATAGCTGCGAGTTCGCTGGGCGATATAGCCAAGCACTCTGCAGACCTGGCGCAGAAGGTGGTGGACGCAGGCGCTGCTCCCTTCCTGTCCCAACTCATTTCTCACCCTGACAGTGAACTGAAGCGGCAAGTCTGTTCCACCCTGGCTCAGATTGCCAAGCATACCGTGGATTTAGCGGAATTAGTGGTCGAACAGGAAATCTTCCCCAGAATTCTCAATTGTCTCAAGGACTCCGACCCCCATGTGAAGAAGAACGCAGCCACCTGCATCCGAGAAATCGCCAAGCAGAACACAGCCATGGCTCGACTCATCACCAACGCTGGCGGATCTGCAGCCATCGTAGACTACATTAGCGAGACAAAGGGGAATGCGCGACTGCCCGGGATCATGACTCTGGGGTATATTAGTGCCTTTGAGGAAGCGCTCGCTATGGGTGTGATTGTGAGCAAGGGAGTCACTCCCCTGAGTCACGCCCTGACCAATGAGCCTGAGGACCATATAAAGGCAGCGGCAGCATGGGCTTTAGGCCAAATCGGCCGTCATTCCGCTGACCACGCCAAGGCACTGGCCGAGGCCAACATCCCTTTCCAGCTACTCGCAGCCTATATTGATACCCGCAGTTCAGACGACCTGAAGTCCAAAGCCAAACGCTCACTCAAAAACATCGTCCAAATGTGCTCCCAGCTAGACGCTCTGCAGCCCTTGCTGGAGAAATCGCCCCAGAATATACTCAAATACGTAGTCCACCAATACGCGAAGATACTCCCTACCAACGTAGAAGCGCTCCGCACCTTTGTGCAGAGGGGAGGCCTGCGCAAGATACAGGAAATCAAGGCGCCTGCGGGGTCCAAACTGAAGGACTACATTGAGGAGATCAATAGGCTGTATCCGCCGGAGATAGTGCAGTACTACTCGCCTCAGTATGAAGAACAGATCATCAAGAAGATTGAGGAATTTAACGCAGGGTCCTAGGCTAAAATGACTAGTCAGGACTCCCTCGCAGAGAAGCACCTCCTGCTCAAAAGCTTCAGTCCGAAGCTCGACCTGAGACTGCTCTCCCAGTTCCGCTACACGCAGGCGAAAGCCAGACTGCGACGCAGAGCTAACAAGCCTGGGTCCACACTCCCACCCCTGCGCCAGCAGTCACCGGAAGTTCTGTGCTCGCGCACTCCGGCAGTCAGGACGCTTTCGCACCTATTTAGAAGCGCTGCGCCTTCTCCGAAGGCAAACAAGCCGTATAGTGACCTGACGCTTGAAGCGGCGCTAAAGCACTCTTTGCCGATTCTGCTATCTCGCGGGTTTCGAAGTGCGCATAATAGTCCTACTCGCCTTTAATCCTGCATAGAAATGGGTGACCTGAACATCAGTCAAGTCCGAGGGAACGAAGAAACCTCTCCGTTGCTCCCGAAGGAAGTGTCTGCCCAGCAGCGTTGGTGGCAGTGCTGCCGGCGGCGAGTCTCTGAGAAGCGAGTAGTGCGCCTGGGAGTGGCAGGCAGCTTCCCTACCAATGCTGTGGTCAATACGAAGTACAACGTACTGACCTTCGTCCCAGTCGTGCTGTACAACCAGTTCAAGCACTTCTTCAACCTATTCTTCCTCATCATCACTGTGAGTCAGTTCTACCCTCCGCTGCAAGTGGGCTTCCTCTTTACCTATGTGGCGCCTCTGTCCTTTGTGCTTATCGTGACGATGATTAAGGAGTCATATGATGACTTGGTCCGCTGGGGCAGGGACAAAGAGGTAAACGGACAGATGTACACCAAGCTGACTCCCACTGGTCAGATCAAAATCCCAGCAGAAAGCGTGCAAGTCGGAGACCTAATTATGCTCAAAGCCGACGAAAGAGTCCCAGCAGATATGATCCTTCTCAGGTCTAGTGAGGAATCCGGCACTGTCTTCCTTCGCACTGACCAACTCGACGGAGAAACGGACTGGAAACTCAGAAAAGCCGTCAGTTTCACCCAAATGCTGCACAACCCTGAAACTGCCCTGCCTCAAATCCACGCACAGATAACAGCGGAAGCACCTCATCGGAACATTTACTCCTTCCAAGGCGTGTTTGAGGTGGAGCGGGAACAAGGCGTAGCAGCCGCAGAGCCGTTATCTCTCGACCATACTATGTGGGGCAGCACGATTTTAGCCTCTACATGGGCCTATGGAATGGTCATTTACACGGGTAAGGAGTCTCGCTCGGTGATGAACTCCTCAACGCCGTCCAGTAAGTTCGGAGTGAGTGACCTGGAATTGAACCGATTGGCGAAATTCCTGTTTATCCTGATGATGGGAGTGTCAGCCGCTATTGTCGTCATGGCTGGCATCAACAAGTACTTCTTTATCCTTGCCTTTCGCTATCTGCTACTACTGTCCTACATCATTCCCATCTCCTTGCGAGTCAACCTCGACCTTGCGAAGATATACTACTGCTACATGATAAACAGGGACAAGACTATCCAGGGCACAGTGGCCCGCAACAGTAACATTCCTGAAGAACTGGGAAGAGTAGAGGTCCTTTTGACTGATAAAACCGGCACTTTGACCCAAAATGTGATGGTTTTCAAAAAATGCAGCTTCGAATTTACGATGATTGAGCGAGACGATGTGGAGCACATGAGCTACATGAAGACCAATTTGGACAGTAACTGCGTCAAATACGACAGTCCCATGATGAACATTGTCCCTAGGAAGAAGCGGGAGAATGAGGGAGTTATCAGAGACTTAGTGGCTGCGTTGGCTTTATGTCACAATGTGACTCCTATATGGGATCAGACCGGAGTGCACTACCAGGCTAGTTCGCCGGATGAGGTGGCTTTGGTGAAGTTCGCGGAAACCCTGGATTACAAGCTGCGGGAGCGTCGACAGGAGTATATAATGCTGGAAAACCCCAAGGGCGGAGTCGAGCAATACATAATCCTCCAAATCTTTCCCTTCGCCTCAGCCACCAAGCGAATGGGCATAATCCTCAAACACCAAAAATCCGGCAAAGTCATCTTCTACCTAAAAGGCGCAGAGGACGTCATGGCCACCAAAGTACTCGAAAGGACCCGCCATCGCATACTCGAAGACTGCGAAACTTTAGCCCGAGAAGGCCTCCGCACTCTCGTTATCACCCAAAGAGAGCTGCAGCCCGAGGAATACAGCGCCTGGAAAGCTGCCTACGACGCAGTGCAACTGAGTATGGAGGATCGAGATGCGAAGGTGAGAGCGCACATTGATAGTTTGGAACACGACATGGAGTACTTGGCAGTGACAGGAGTGGAGGATAAACTGCAGGAAAACGTACCCCAGACTATCGAAAACATGCAAAACGCCGGTATAAGTGTATGGATGCTCACTGGTGACAAGGTCGAAACCGCGGAATGCATCGGGATCAGCACCCGGCTAAAGCTGCGAGACAAGACTTACTTCGAGTTCAAAAACATGAGTGACCACGTAGAGATATCGAAGCGCTTGAAGACGCTGGAGCCCAAGCACATCCCTGTGTTCGACGGCCACTCTCTAGCAGTCATTTTGCAGCATGTGGAGCAGGAGTTCGTGGAAACCGCTTCGAAGGCCGTTTCTGTGATTTGCTGTAGAGTTAGTCCCACTCAAAAGGCAACTATAGCGGAGGCCATTAAAAAGCATGCGCAGAAGCGGGTTTGTTCGATTGGAGACGGAGGAAATGACGTGGGGATGATCCTGGCTGCGCATGTGGGTGTGGGCATTGAGGGGAAAGAGGGCAAACAAGCTTCTTTAGCTGCTGATTTCTCTATCCCAGACTTCAAATGTCTCAACAGTTTGCTACTTTGGCACGGCAGACTGTCCTATAAGCGCACAGCGAAGCTCAGTAACTTCATTTTCCACCGTGGTTTGCTCATTTCTATAGTCCAAATCCTGTTTTCCTGTCTGTTTTACTTCAGTGCGATTCCGATATATAACGGGTTTCTGATGCTGGGGTATACTACGGTGTATACGACGCTGCCGGTGTTTTCGATTGTGCTGGATGAAGATGCGGATATGACTTCGGTTATGAAGTTCCCAAATCTGTACAAGACTCTGCAGAAAGGACGCGCACTGGGGTTCACTATGTTCTGTCTGTGGCTGTGGAGGGGGGTGTACCAGGGGTCTGTTATCATCCTGCTGGCCATTGTGCTGTTCCCTGATAACAACTTTATCAACATCGTGGCAATTACCTTCACAGCTCTAATAGCCACAGAGCTGCTGAACGTAATGTCTGAAATCGAGCGGTTCCACTGGGCAATGGGCGTGTCCGAGGTAGTGACGCTGATCATATACATTTGCAGCATATTTCTGATGAAGAGCTACTTCGACATTGCCTACATCGTGTCGCTGGAGTTCTTGTGGAGAGTGGCGGTCATCACTGCGAGTTCTTGGTGTCCGCTGCATATTGGACGTATCATCAAGGACAAGTTCTACCCATCAGACCATCAGAAGGTGATGGGAGGCAGTAGGTAGGAACCTTAGGCTTTTCTTGGGTGTATTTTCTCACTTTCTCCATTTAATTTGGAGTTTGGACTGCTGCGATGACGGGAAATTTCAAGGATAGCACCCTAACACCCGAGAAATTGCTTGTTTGTGTATACACTAAAGTCGTTTAAAGGCAACTTTCAGCAAATCGTCTGCAGTCTCCGAACACATCCATAAACTTAGGCAGAGTACTGCGTCCTGAGAGCCGCTACAGCCCTCGTCCTCTCCAGCACCCAGCCAGTCTCCAGCTCCGCAGTCTCTGCAGCCTCCGCCTTCCCCACTTGCGTGATCACCTGAGAGATCAGTGCACTCAGGGGACTGCAGGAGCCTTGCAGTTCTTGAACCTGCGCATAGTACTTTGCCGCTACTTCCCGCTTGGCTTCAAGTCGCTTTTCGAAGAGTTGTTCTAGCAAGGCTTCCAAAGCGTCCTCATAGGCTGGCTTGGGAAGGCTGGGTGGAGGCTCTTCGCACTCTCCATCTGGACTAGTGCCAGTGCTTGCTTTGGGCTTAGAGACTGCAATCTTGAGTTTGCGCACTTCTAACCGTCGCAACAAGCCTTCATTTTGAGCCTTGAGGTCTTCTTGCACTTTCTCAACTGCACTTTTCGCCTCAAAGACGGCTGAGGAGAGCAGATCTTCTGCACGCTTAGGCTTACCTTCGGCTTCCAGACGAGTCTGTGGGAAATAGGATTGCTCAGTGTGCACATCAGTTTGATTTTGGCCAAGATTCACTGGTAAGTTTGCGAGTGGCTTAGTCTTTCTCTGCTTAGATGCACTATTCAGCACTGCCGCCACGTCCTTTCGCCTCAACAGCCAATGCATGCGGTCCTGCAAGCGCAAGTGTCTACTGTCTCCCAAGCACTCCCAGTGCTCTATCGCTTCCTGCTTAGAGCATACCGTGTACGAGTCCATCAACGCCCGGATCAAAGGCAGCGAACACTCAGTCTGCAGCCTTAACTCCAGCTCCAAAATGCGCTCAGCGAAGCCCAGTGTATCCGCAGTGCTATAGGACCTTTTTCGATCCTCTGATACGGTATTTGACCAATGGGTATTGGCAGAATCTGGCTGAGACCTGTCTCCGCTACAGTCCGATCTGCTGTTCATATTAGTTCTAACCTCCTCAATCATATGAGACCTAGCAACTAGGAATATGGACGGAAACGCAATGAAAGGGCTAAGTCCCGCCTTTGTGAAGGAAGTCAATGCACGGATCCAAGCCCTGCACGAGTACTCTGACCAGCACGGCATCGCCCTCCCCTCAGACCTAATAGACGGAGTTCAGCAGCTAAATCGCCAATACAAAGGCCCGAGCGAGCAACTCGCCTTCTCTGCGAACGTCTCCTCCGTCTCAGACAAGAGCGGAGTGTCCAAAAGTCCGCCGATTCCTTTCGATTTGAAAGATTTGATAGAAGACGGGAGTGTGGCCAGAGGACAGGACGCGTCCTTAGAAGGCGTTTTCGCCCTGCCAGAAGAAGACGAGGAAATCGACCTTAGCTTCGCTTCAAGTGCCTGGTCTACCGAGAGCAAAAAGGCCGAAGCCAAGCGAGTACTACTGACCCGCAAGCAGGAGCTAAAGGACATTCGCAGGTCCACCAAGTCCGTGCAGCAGCAAATCCACACGAGAGTGCGAGGGATCCGCACCGAGGCTTCGCAAGCACTGGAGGCAGAGTGCAGAGTTAACAGTGAACTCACTTACTACCAATCGGAATTGGAGAGGATGAAGGAGGCTGTAGGGAAAATGCTGCTGGAAACCAGCAAAACGAAGACTGGGATAGAGCGGGCGAGGGACTCGGCTTTGGACTCTGCAGTCTTAGGGAGGAGACTGAAGGGAGACAGCTTGGAAGCGGAAAGTCAGCAACGCATGGGCAGCTTCGTAGTAGCGGAGCAATTGAAGGATATGCAGAGGGAGTTGAGTGACTTGCACCAGCGTATAAGAAGCAGTGAAGCCCAGATGCGTGTGAAGGACTTGGATACGCAAGGACTCAAGACGCAGGTGGGCATGCTGGAGAAATCACTGGGCGTGCTAGGGTCCTCCGTGCAGCTGGACCAAGAGGAAAAGTCAACCGCCTGCTCCGACCGCTGCGCACTGTTTTAGGAGGCCTAAGATACCTAAGAAGAGGCAGCGTCCATGATGGCGCGAGCCAGGTAGTTCACGTTACGGGTGTTGACCCCGGCCATGGAAATCCGTCCATTGCGCAGCATGTAGCAATGCCACTTGGTGATCATCACATCGCACTGGGCAGGTGTTAAGCCAGTGAAGGAAAACATGCCGATTTGCTTCGTGATGTGCGACCAGTCCCCCGGAGCTCCCAAAGTGGTCAACTCGTGCACGAGTGCTGCTCTCATGTCGATGATCCTTTGAGATACGGCCTGCAGCTCGCGGATCCAACTGGCCCGCAGTTCTGGGTCGCTCAAGATCTTCTGGACGATGTAGGCTCCACGGCAAGGAGGACTGGAGTACATAGGCCGCACTACCATCAGCACTTGGCTGCGCACAATATCCGCCGTTTCCGTGTTGCTGCAGATGATGTGCAGACAGCCGATTCTTTCGCCGTAAAGACCGATGTTCTTGGCGAAGCTTTGAGAGATGAACATTTGGAAGCCTTTGCGTGCGAAGGAGCGAATGGCGTAGGCGTCACCCTCGAAGTCACCAGTGGCGAAACCTTGGTAGGCACTGTCGAAGAAAGGCACGAGGTCGCGTTCTGCCATCACAGCAGCAATTTCATCCCATTGCTCGCGGGTAGGGTCCACACCGGTAGGGTTGTGGGCGCAGGCGTGGAGCAGCACAATTGAGTTGGGCGCTGCAGTGCGCAGACTATTCATCATGCCCTCAAAGTCCAGTGCCCGGGTAGCAGGCAAAAAGTAGGGGTACTGCACCACATTCAATCCTTGCTTCTGGAACATGGTGACGTGGTTGCCCCAGGTGGGGTTGCTGATCAGCACTGCAGGAGTCTGGTCTTTGAGGAACCAGGTGATGAACTCCGCTCCTACTCGCAGGGCGCCAGTGCCTGAAATCGCCTGGCAGGACACTACGCGCTTTTCAGCTATAGCTGGACAGTCTTCTCCCAGAATTAAATCGCGGGAGAGGGTGCAAAAGCTCTCCAGACCGTCAATTCCCAAGTACTCATGGTTAATGCTGGCGTCTGCAGCAATGCGACGCTCTGCTTCAGCTACTGCTGGGAAAATGTAGGGCTTGCCACTGTCGTCCCGGTACGCCCCCACGCCTAGGTTAATTTTCTCTGGGGCGGAGTCTTGGCGAAAAGCAATGGTAGTGCCGAGGATGGGGTCCACTGGAGCCCTTTGGATATGCCCGAACTTGTTGCCCTGCATATCGAAATACAACCATTCCTTGCAGACCAACATGGAGACTCACTCTAGAATTTCCCAGCACTTTAGTGCATTACCATGAGTGAAATAGCGAAATCTGAGGCAAGGGATTCAGCTGAATGTCACTTTTATAGCGCTGGCTGAAAGGTAAAGCCCCAGTCCCTCGAACATCTCCGAAACTAGGATATCAATACCAACCCTGCAATTCCAGAAGAAAACACAGATTTTCCTCCTTTATGCCCTCAACATGCTGCAGTCTGTCTATGTTTCCACGACTCCTGATAGAGATCCACCCACTTGATATAGCACAGAGAGTATGGCTAGCAATATGACGGATGCAAGTTCTCACCTGTTGGCAGTCAGTACCGCTCAGTCTCCCAACAATTCCCCCTGTCGCCCGCGTGAAGCCCCGTCCAATCCTCGGGCCTTGAGGCACTGGCTGCACCTGCGGCTGGCAGTCAGAGCCATAGCGCTGCTCAAGCACCCTGTGGTGGCAGTCGTGTTGGACCTGGACCAGCTGGCCTGCGAGGTGGAAAGCGCCCCTGTGCAGCGTCAAAACTCCAAGAGAACAGGGTTTTCTCGGGCTGTGTCAGACTACCGTTTGTCTGAAAGTCTGTTCAGTCGCATAGCGAGAGGGAGCACTTTGGACCTGAAAGAGGTGGATGCGCTGCTGCTGAAGGACCCTCAGCACGACTTAGGCACTCGAGAGTATGCGAAGAGTCTGGTGAACCATCGCTCTGTGAGTGGAAAGACCCTGCTTTACGAAGCCGCTACTCAAGGCAACCTAGCAGCAGTGGAGTTGCTGATCCTGCACGGAGCCGATATGTCCCAGAAGAGTGACGCTGACGGCGAGTTGGAAACTCCCTTGGAAGCCGCTTGTCGCTGGAGTCACGTGCAAGTGGCAGAGTTGTTGTTGGCCAGACATAAGTGGACGAAGGAAGAGTTGAAGGCCGCGCATAGAGCTACGCGGAATCCGCAGCTGCGCAGTAGTATTACTCGGGTGTTGGGCAAGGCTAGACAAGCGTGTGGCTGCTGGGGCTAGGCTCTGGTTAAGACATTAGAGAATGGGTGCATTGGCAGGGTGAGTGCAAACTCAATAGACAACTTTGCGAGGTTAAGCAAGCTGGCTTGCTAGAAGATGGTGTGCTAACACCTCTTATCGAGTCATACTCGGAAATGTAGCAGTAACATTGCACATTTACATAAAGAAAGGAGTTGTGTATGTCGCTGCTAAATAGGCAAAGTGCTGCTGAGGACCGCTGTCTTTCGTCAGGGTGTTAGGGGAATGTTTACCCTAATAGCCACTAAAAATGACGTCAGCTTCTTGGCGCTATCTCCTGCTGTTAGGAGTCCTAGGCATGTCCCAGGCACAGCAGGGCCCTTACGGCTATGTGTGGCGGGAGTCATTCGAGGACCTGAGCAATTGGGTGCTGGCAGATGAGGACGGTGCAGCCACTGGCAACAATGAGTGGGAGTACTACACTAGTCGGCCTGATAACGTCTTCCTGCAGTCCAACGGTACAGGAGGGTCGCAGTTAGTGATCCAGGCTTTGGCTGAAAGCTACAACGGCTACAACTACACCTCAGGCAAGGTCTACTCCCAGCAGATGTTCGGACCTTACGGTTTCTTCAACGTGAGAGCTACAGTTCCTAAGGGGAACTGCCTCTGGCCTGCCATCTGGCTTCTGCCCATTAGCTCTACGCCCTATGGTACCTGGGCTGCCTGTGGCGAAATTGACTTCATGGAAACGGTCTGCAATGATGATATAGGCGGGTATAGCACACTTCACTTCGGTGGTCCTTGGCCCAACAACGTGCAGGGCCCTGACAACAACCTCTACCCTATGACTGTGGACTGGTCGCAACCCCACAACTTCGGGGTGGAGTGGCAGCCCACTTACATCCGCTTCTGGTTCGACTCCGAAATGGTCGATGGTAACATCAGGGGACAGCCTTTCAATGAAGTGACCTCCGACCAGTGGTACAGTATGAACGCCGAAGGCGTGCACTACCCTGGAAATGCGCCCTTCAACACGCCTTTCAACATCGTGTTCAACTTGGCGCTGGGTGGCGGCTGGCCTATTCGGGTCGATTGCTGCAGCACTGTGGCAGTGCCTGCCCAGCTGGTGATTGACTCCGTGGAAGTGTGGGAGATGCTGCTTACGGAAAGCTTAAGCTAGACCCTATTAGGCCTTCTGGAATAGCGGGTGCGCGAGCACCTTCGGATGCTTGATGGTCGGAGCCTGGCTGAGGAAGACTTGCTCATTGCGCTCGTCCTGAGACTTGAGCACAGTTTTCTGGTCGGCCGTCAGACCCAACTGCTTGCTCAGGTCGCTCTCTGGCATGCCCTCCAAGTCTTGGATGAACTTGTCCAGGTAGTTCTGCACCACTGGCAGCAGCGGGTCTCCCTGGTAGGTCATCTTCCCCTTCTTTATGCCTGCAAGAGCAGAGCCGAAGGCCTTATTGAGAGTGGCGGGATCGCTCTTGGTGGCGTTTTCCTGGATCTGGGCGATGGCCTTCTGGAGCAGTTCTCTGAGCACGCTGTTGACATTGTCTTGCTCCATCTTCTCAGTTCCTCTGAGAATCGCGAGTGTGCGTTCGAACAAGTGCTGCTTCAGCTTGGTGCGCTGCGTGTCCACATAGGTGTTAATCATTTCCGCCTTCATGCCTAAGTACTCCTGATGTAGTCTCAAATAGTCAATCTGTCCAATGGGCGATTTCCGCTTTTCCTCCGCTCTACTCTCCTCCAACTCATATAGGTTCGAAAGCATCGAGTCCATGTCGTACTTGATCCAGAGCAGTTTCCAGGGGTTGGGGGTGATGAGGACTGTGCAGCGGGCGAAGTACATGCCGAGGGTGTAGATCCACACTTCCATGCCGAACATCATGTTCATCACGCAGTAGCCGAAGGCGTGGTTGTTGTGCGAACGCATGGAAATCGTGAAAATCAGACCGATGAAGAAATAGTTGAACCAGCGACCAAACTCTTCAACTGACTGGTAGTGAGGCGAAACCATCTCCGGCCCCAGCAACTCACACAGTGCACGGAACGTGTCCTCCCGCTGGATCATGAGCGGGTGGTGGATGGTGCAGTAGGGGTGCTTGTACACCCCGTCCTTGGGCAAGTTCTCATTGTTGGCTTTCTTGAGGGCAGCCGTGGCGTCGACTTCTACCTTGAAGGCGGTCTTGGTGCGCTCTTGCAGCAGTGCAGAAGTCTGCTTGAGGAAGTCAGTCGCGAAGCCCCGGTGGAGGCGGGGCGCCCTGCTCAGCAGCCGCAGCATTATAATGGCTGCAGTTCGCCCTTAGTTACGCTACTAGTCTGCTGAGGTCTTCAGCTTCTCCGCCAGCACCTTCGTGATGAACCTGCCCTTCACCCGCACTCTGTTGTCCGCCACTGTCTTGCGGCACTGGTAGGCGATCTTCTTAGCGAAGTTCCTGCGCGCCTTCTTCTCACGGTACCGCTGGATCTTCACTCTGCGAGCTTCCCTGGACAGCGGACCGACACTGGGTTTGTCAGTGTGTGCGCTCTCCTCAGACTTGCAGTCCAGTGTGTTAGGGTCGCAGAGAGTCGGGTCTTCTGCTAGCGTCACTAGGAAGATGGGCGGATGGGCACTGGTCAGGTCTTCGTAGAAACAGTCGAATTCTTCTTCTTTGTAGGTGCACACTAGGGACGGGAAGAAGAGGTCGGGCGCTTCGGAGCTGCCGGAGGGCGAGCAGGACAGCAGGTCCAGACCATTTGCGCTACCGCACTCGCTCTTCAGATCGCTGGGTTTAGTAGGGAAAGAGATAGAACAAGCCAACGCGCTAGTTCGCCAGTGCCCACTTCGGGCATTGGCGTCCTGCGAACAAGCAAGCAGAGTGCTGACTGGGGGGAGAGGAGAGCTTTCTGGGCAGGGGAAACAGCCAGGTGAAGGACTGCAGAGCCTGCGGAAATCCTAGGAACATAATGTGTTGGCAGACCATATTAGGATTTCTGCAAAATATCTAGAGGCAGTCAGAACTGTCCGTAGAAGCCCATTGCCTTCCGCTGCAACTCCCAGCGCGCCAGTCGAAGTCTTTCGCTCAGCACGGACTCAATAAAGGACCCTGCACTGATAGCTGCATTCAGAATAATGCAGGTACGAGCGGGGTCGTCCAAACTCTCCAACAGCCCTAGGAAAATGTCCTTCTTGCTCCACTGCACCGGCACTAGCAAGTCGAAAACAGATAGGCCGTCAGCGTCGCGTAGGCTCAAGTCCGCATGCGGCTGTAATTTCTCAATGATGCTGAGTTCTCGGTCACTCAGCATCTTCACACAATGTTGGAACAAGGTGCAGCCTAGTTCGGGAATGAAGTCGTTCACCTCGTGGGCTAAGCCGCGGTTTAGCAGCCATTCCACCTCGGCGGTCTTGTACTCTACAGAGTAGGGGGCTTGAAGCATCCGAATTACGCGATGGTGGAGAGATGCTTTCTGTGGCATTTTGCGTTTATTAGTTACCATCGCTTAGCAGGCTGGGAAGATGGAAGGAAGGCAATTTACCACTTAGAATCTAGGCGCAGGGGAGGGGTAGGATGTAGAATTATTACAGCAAGGACTCACATCTACTGTTCTACTCACATCCTGCAGGTACACAGTCCTTCCGGAGATATTCCAGCAGCACTGTTCATTCTGGTTTCCTACTAATCCGCTGTATTTGCGCAGTTTCTGGCTTTTCATAAGCCTGAGACCGCAGGGTGCGACAGAAAGGACTGTCCCTGCAGAAGGTAGAGTTCCTATAGGAATAGGCCGTAGAGATGATGTCCCTCAAGGTGGAGTTACGGCCATTACTAGATACAGAGGCGAAGTGAGCTAAGGATATGCTGTTTGGCTGTTTTCGTATATTTACGCTGAAGAGAATCTAGGCGCAGACAATAGACAAAGCCAAGGGTAGCACCAAGACGAAGTCAGCCTTCCTCCCTGTTTTACCATTAATTGAGGATCTCGAAGATACCCCTATTTGTGGCTTTTTTCTTCAGGAAATATCCCACTTCCCCCTCCCTTTCCCTCTTACATCAATTCCGTCTCTGTCTCCACCTACTTACTAGGGAATTCACAGAGCTGAGCCATCTAAGGGTTTCTACTAGTTTGTTTATAATGAATTGTGAGAGTGATATTGTGCATGCATGGTGTCGACGGCTGTGCGAGCAGTCTGACTACCTGCGGAAGACGTATCAACTTGAAGAGGCTCAGAAAAAGCTGCAGCAGTGCCTAGATTTACTGGTCTCCCAGTTAGATCCCTGCGGGCTAGAAACTGGGTATGTGCACGTGCAGCTGGGGAATGTGGCCTACGAGCGGGGTCGAGTGGGCGAAGCGGAAATGCACCATAGTGCGGGTCTGGCTTTGCTGGAAAAGGAACTGACTCCGCAGCACCCAGACCTAGCCAGCTGCCTCAACAACCTGGCCAACGACTACTTCAAGCAGGGCAAACTCGCTCCCGCGCTCCGACTCCACCATCGCGCCTATCGTCTCTATGCCGCCATCTATCGAGAAGACAGTGTGGCACTCGCCAACTCTCTCAATAATTTATCCAACGTATACACGGAGCTGGAGGACTTCCGCCAGGCCCAGAAATACCAGCGACGTGCGTTGCGGATGAGGTTGAGACTGTGTGAGGACTCGGACCCAGCCTTGGGGAACTCGTATAACAACTTGGGCAATATACTCTACCACAAGCGCAGGTATGAGCGGGCGGAGAGGTGCTTGAAAAGAGCGCTGCAGCTCTATGCGAGGTCGCTGCCCAGGGAACATTTGGAAGTGGGCAACACACTCAACAACCTAGGGAACGTACAGTTCTTCCAAGGAAGACTGGCTCAGGCTTTGAAGCAGCACAAACACGCACTGCGCATTCGCCAAACCGCTCTGCCGAAAAACCACCCTGACCTCGCCAACTCTCTCAACAACCTAGGCAACGACTACTTGCAAATGCGGCAATACAAACAAGCTGTGAACTGCCTGCAAAGAGCTGTGGACATCTTTCAAGAAGTGCTCCCTGCGGACAGTCATCAGCTGCTAACCGCCCGCTGCAACCTGCGTCAAGCCGCTGCGCACTACATAGTGCGAATACCAACTTAGTGTAGAGTAGTTGCTGTATTCAGAAGCAGTAACCTCCTAGCGATATAGACGAATGGTGTTGATATGACTCTAACCTACAACCGAATTCTCACATACAGACACTGTGGTCGTATAGATGCATGAGTTTAGGACTTCGGCCAGTTCACATGAGCAGCGACTGAAGTGGCAATAACCTCTCCTATCCTGTAATAATAAGATGGCGCCAGGAAGACGCAAGGCCCAGCCAGCCGCCAAGACACCTGCTGCCCTCTACCCCGCCCAGCAAGTCCTCGCCTACAAGGCCTCCTCTGGTCCCGCTCTCCTCCTTACCTCTGAGGAAGTCAGTGCAGACGCTAGTGAAGTAAAGGGAGAGTGCCTGGCTCCCATGAGCAAGGCAGGACGGTACCGTGTGACTACGAATGTCATAGTTCAGATTGAAGATATAGTCAAGTCAGTGGCTTCCAAACTGGTAGGGAAGGCAATAGAGGTCGATACAGCTGATATCCCAAAGGAGGATTCTTCTCCTGAAGCGTCAGATAAGGAAGAAGAGGAGGAAGAGAAAACATCTGAGCCTCCAGCTAAGCCCACTAAAGCCAGAAAGCCAACTTCAAAGCCGGCTGCTAGCAGAAAGAAGGCAACTTCGGAAGTCAAAGACACCGAAGACACTCCTGCTCGCATATCTCCCCGCAAGTCCACAACCCAACCTAGATATAAAGACTACAGTTCTTCAGAGGAAGAAACCCCTCGCAAGCGGAAAACCGACTCAGGAGACGAAGCCTCTCTTTCCGACTCTCCAAAGGCCAAAAAGCGGACGACCCAGCGCAAGGCCAAGCCAGTGAAGCGCCCAAAGTTGCGAGAAGTGCCGGAAATCAGCATAAATGAGGAAGTGGAGTCCGCAGCCAAGACGCTGGATGTGCGGTGCTGTGTGTCTTGCAACGATAGAAATGTACTGCGAGCTGCAGTCACCCAGTCTTTGCCCTTGCTGAAAACCGTCTTTCTGTCGGAAGAAGTGATTTCGAGCCTTGGCAAGACCAGAGGTCCGGATATGGACTTTTCAGGACTGTATTATGCTTTGCTTGGGGGAAATAAAGCGTTCATAAAGGCGTACTTGGAGCAACTGGACCAGCCGAAGTTCAAAAGCGCATATCTACCTGTGCCAGCTCTTACCTACGTAGGCACCGGACATGTGAGTACTGAGGCCTTCGGAGTGAAGGTCAGGCGAGTGAACATGTCCCGGGGAGGTCGCGAGGGAAACAACGCTCTGTTGCACTCCGAGTACACTGGAGCGGATTTGAGCGATGTACTGCGCAAGGTGATAAAGCGGGGAATCGAGCCCAGTCATGTGGATTTACTGCTTTCGCTGAGTGCAGAGGCAGACGGGCACTTCGCTGCTAATGTGGGAGTGGCAGTGCGGACAGGCCAGGTCCCACTCGCCCTTCACCTAATCCACATCTACAACCAAAGAGGCGGCTTCGGCTTCAACGCCCTGCACGAATCTGTCCTGCGCAAGGAAAAACTGCCCGACTTCAAGAAAGTCTCCATCACCAAAAAGGTGTTTGGCAACTTCAACGTTGCACCGCTGCATTGTGCCTGCATCAACCCGAACCCTGCACATCTCCGGACTCTCCTCGACCAGACGGAGGACCATGCATATGCGGATGTAGATGGGTGGAAGGCGGTGCACTATGCGGCTGTGTGCGTGTCTACTGCGCCTATGAAGCTGCTGCTGGATAGAGGAGCTGATATGCAGGAACTCACTAAGAAGAAAGTCACGCCGCTTATGATCGCTGCAAGTCGAAATAGAGCGGAAACTGCCAAGTTGCTGTTGGAGAAAGGCGCAAATGTTGACTCGAAGAGTAGGCGAGGGAAAGCAGCGCTCCACTACGCAGCCAAACACAATGCTTTGCAGACAATTAAGGTGCTGTTGGCGCATGCGAGTGGGAAAACAGTGGATTTGCCAGGGCTTAATCGAA
>Ga0247837_1002506_pt1 | contig 34441 bp, 23 predicted proteins | sample LaCtaG_2_FD_187115 | JGI IMG/M metagenome (GOLD analysis project Ga0247837, IMG submission 187115) | Freshwater microbial communities from meromictic Lake La Cruz, Castile-La Mancha, Spain - LaCruzMarch2015_14.5m | ecosystem: Environmental > Aquatic > Freshwater > Lake | place: Spain: Castile-La...
AACCCCGGTTGTCCTCGGTGAAATCACTGACCTGGAGGCCCCCGATGCAAGACCTGAACCCAAGCACCGCCGTAGCAGCCCCGCCGGCGTCACCGCTGGCGATCGGCGCCCTGCGGCACCTGAGGATCCTCTGTATCTCCGAAATCGGCTGGCTCGACACCCCGACCCTGCTGGCGGATATCGCGGCGGCCGGCGGCACCACCGCCAATCAATATCAGGTGCCCTGGCCGCCGTTTGCGCAACTGCACGCCGACAACGCCGCCGGCTCCTCGGCCTTGATCGAGGCGCAGACGCTGGACGGCAAGGTCCACCGGGTCCTGTTTGATACCGGCTGGAATCCCGCCTGGATGCAGCGCCGCTTCGCCGAGGAGGGCGTAGACCGATTGCTGGCGCAGGGTGCCATCGACTGCCTGGTGATCAGTCACGAGCACTTCGATCACTTCTGGGGGATCGGCGTCACCCTGGGCCACTGTCCATCGCTGCCGATCTATATCCCCGCCGGTTTCCACCCCGAGGGGCTCGCACTCATCAAACAATACGGCCATACCGGACCGCTCATCACGGTGCCGCCCCAAGAACCGCTGGTGCTCTTTCCCGGCTGTGCCCTGGTGCAGTTCCCCATGCAGACGCTGTTGCAGGTCGCGGGCGAGAACGTGCTCTATTTCGCGATCGAGGACAAGGGTTTGACCATGGTCACCGGCTGCGGCCACGGCGGCGTGCTCAACCTGCTCGACTACGCCCGCCGGGCCTTCGTCGGGGGCGAGCGCATCCATGCGGTCTATGGCGGCCTGCACATCGCCCCCTTCGATGACTGGACGGCGGAGAAGGACCAGGTGATCGCGGCCCTGGCGGACTATGGCGTCGCGCACTTCGGCTGCAATCACTGCACCGGCGCGCTGGCAGTGGAGAAGATGATCGCCGCCGGGCTGCCGGTGGTGCGGGGCAGCGCCCGCCACGGGTCCAAGACCGACCTGTTTCTCGGCAATGGCGACGTGCTGGAACTCTCGGCGGGGGGCGGCTGATAGCGCCCCGGGGCCTCGATCATGGCCTTGGTCATCATTCCGGCCGCCGGGGAGCGTAGGGTGGACAAGCGCAGCGCAGTCCACCAGCGTCGACGCGGGCTGCGGTGGACTGCGCTAGCGCTTGTCCACCCTACGACCTGCCGTCCGGGCGCTCCAGCAGCAGGTCGATCTCGGCACCGGCGGCGGTGCGCCAGATGACCAATCGGTTCGCCATGCGCTCAAGGTAAAGGCGCGGGCTCGCCAGTTTGTCCCGGTCCTCCCGGGACTCCAGGTCGAGATACAGTGCGCCGCGCTCGTCACCGAGGCCCCTGGCGAGCGTCGTCTTGCCCACCTGACGCGGCCCGATCAGGGCGACGGCGGCCTGGCGGTCGAGTGCCGCACGGACCGCAGCCTCGGCGAGACGGGGAAGTATCATTGCGATCTTTCCATGGCGTGGAAGGATTGCAATGATAGCTGAACGGGCGGGCCGGTTCAGCAGCAGGGACGGGGCGACGCCCGCGTGTCGGCCGTGTTCCCGTGAAAGCCGCTCCAGTCGCGGGCTTTCATCCTAAATCCGGGAATTGCTCACACAAAGACACAAAGAACACAAAGAAAAACGGATCATTGAAGGCGTGGGGCCGATCACCGCCCGGGTGACCTCCTCGACCTACATATCGCGTTGAATATCTTTGTGATCTTTGTGTCTCTGTGTGAGAACTGCTCGTTCTGGGGTCATGGCCCGGGGAGGCATCGCGGGGCCTCGATCAGCGCTGCGGCCACCGCGCGCGCCGCGAGGCCGCTGGTCCGCACAGCGGACCCTACGGAACGCGGCCTTACCGTAGGGTCCGCTGTGCGGACCGATCGCCGCTAGCCGGAGTTATCATCAAGGCCCGTCGCGGATTACCCGAGCGTCGCGGGTCACCGCGGCCTTGGGTCGCGGCTAAAGCCGCTCCCACCGCGGGCTTTCACGGCCCGGGGTGACGGGCAACCGCTCAGGGCCGTCAGCGGGACAAGGCGACCCGCCGTTGCGTTTGCCCTGGATCGCGATGGGGCGGGATGACGGAATACGCAATGGGAAAAAGAACAGAGGGCAAAGGGTCAAGGAGTCCTGGCAAGGCGAAAACCCACGGCGAAGGTCGCAACGACTCGGGTGAACCAGTAACGGCTGGCCGAGTTCAGCCACCTGGGGGCGTAGAACCAGGAGCCGCCGCGAACCACGCGCCGCGCACAGTCGGCTTTGGCGCCATCCAGCCAGGCGCCCCCATCCGCGAGCGCGCCTTCATAGTCCGGGTGCCAGCAGTCCTGGGTCCATTCCCAGACGTTGCCGGCGACCTCATACAGCCCCCAGGGATTGGCCGGCAGGCTGGCGACCGGGACGGTGTGCCTACGATTGACACCGGGCGGTCCCTCATAGCATCCGCCATAGCCTGCACGTCCGTTGTAATTCGCCTGGTCCGTACGAATGCAGTTTCCGGTCCAGAACGGTCCCTGGGTCCCCGCACGGGCGGCATATTCCCACTCGGCCTCGCTGGGAAGCCGATAGCGGCGGCCGGTCTGGGCGCTGAGCCAGTCGGCATAGTCGGACGCATCCTGCCAATTGACGTTGATCACCGGCCGATCACCGCGTCCCCAACCTTCGTCACCCGGCTTACGGCGGCCAGTCGCCTCGGCAAAGCGATCGTACTGGGCGAAGGTCACCTCGGTCCGGCCGATGGAGAATGAGCCCAGGCAGACCCGGTGCTGCAGACCTTCGTCGTCGTCGCGCCCGACCTCCTGCGGCGGGCTGCCCATGAGGAAACAGCCCGCCGGCAGGGCGATCATGTCCGGCCCCTGACCGCCGATCGTCATCCCATCGGAGAACGGCCGCGGCGCTCCCTGGGCTTCCGGCGCTGGACCTCCGCTCGGTCCGGGCGTGGTGGTGGAGGGCGCAACGGGGGCACCGCCGGACACCGGGGAGGCGGCAGGCGGCGCCGGCGGCTGAGCGGCGGCGCCTGCATCGTCCCGCGGGTGGACTGGCTTGGGCGCCGGTCTTACCGGCCAGGCGCCACCGCCGTGCCGCACCAGTGCGACCCGGATGGGTCGGTCGATGTCGTAACGGCCGCTACAGTCGGCGTTGCCGTCGCTCCCCTCGGCACAGCTCAGTGCAATCTCGGCCAGGCGGGTGCCGTCCGGGCAAGGAATCGGCCCCTCGGTTCGGACCAGCGCGTAACCCTCCTCCACTTCCACCGAAGCAGGTGCGGTACAGGTCGGCCGGCCCCGGCGGCTGACCTCCAACGTGGTGCGATCCGCACCGATGCCGATTCGCAGCCCGGTCGGATCACCCGAGGCCTCGCCCAGTCCGGCGATGGCCCCGGTCCACTCGGCGATCCACTCCGGCGTCGGCCGGTTCACCAGTTCCGGGACCGTGACGGGCGGTCGCGTCCAGCGCCAGACGCCGAGCGCCAGCAAAGCGATGGAGAGGGTGCCGGCCAGGGCGGACCAGGCGTAGGACACGGCAGGTGCCCGTCTGGGTGGCCGCCGGGCGCCCTCGGCCTCCAGCGCCCGCAGGACCGCATCGTTCAGGTCCATGACCTCCGGCCGCAATGGGTGTGCGCCGGCCAGCGACTTGACCTGGTTGTGCAGGCGGCGCAGGTCGTCCCAGGAGCCGGCCTGGATCAATAGCCGGTGAAGCTCGGATACCCGCCGGTCCACCGGGTCCGGGGGCGGGGGCGGCGGATCACCGCGGGCTCGGTCGGTGTGGGTCGCGGGCCTGGGGTCCGTGGGTCGGCGCCCGGTAATCCCCCACACCAAGGCGTCGAGATCCGGGTCGGCACCCACGGCGGTGCCGGAACGCAGATCGACCCAGGTGCGGTTGGCGAGGAAGAGCGGCAGGTCCGGCTGGGAGCGGGCATCGGGCAGCAGGACGGGGATCACCGGCAGTTCGTTGCGCACCGCCAGCATCAGGGCCGCCTGCTGCTCCTGGTCCTGCCAGGGTCCGATCCCGGCCGCGCCGACCATGACGGCGACGCTGCGCGAGGCGCGGATGCCGGACTCCAACAGCGGTTGCCAGGGGATACCGGGGCGCAACTGCTCCTCGTCCAGCCAGACCGAGACACCGGCGGCACGCAGGTCCGCGGCCAGTGCCCGCACCGCCGGTTTGTCCTTGCTGTTGTGACTTAAGAAGCAATCGAACCGATCGCCGTCGGCCATGGCACCCTCCCCTGTTGTTGGGGGGATTATGCCATGGGGCGCGGGCGCCGGCGCCCGGGTTCGCGGCCCAGGTCGAACGGGGCGCTACTCGCCGATTGGATTTCTTGGCGAGTTGGCGACTTGGCGTGAGGAATCGCCGACCCCAGATCAGGTGCCCGGTGCGGTCAGCGTGGCTTGACGATGGAGTCCAAGGCTTCAGCCTTGGACTGCGACCTTGTTCCGGCCCCGGTTCGTACCCATTACCATATCGCGAAAGAGACCCTGCCGGTCATCGTCACCCCAGTCAGATCGCGCACCTATTCGCTGCCGGCCCGATCCGCGCGCAACCTATAGGCTGGGTAGAGCGCAGCGAAACCCAGCAAGCAACGCTTGAGGCGCGCGCAAACGATGGGTTTCGCTACGCTCTACCCATCCTACGGGGCAACCGGCAAGGTCGCAGTCGGCCGCGCGGACTCGCCGCACTGGGGTGCGGCGCTCCCAGAGGCGGCGCGCGTGCCCTCAAGGTTGCGCGGCCTGGCCGAGATTCTGACGGAGGGCAGCGGCACCCTTCCCCCTCTTCTCACTTACGTTCCAATGAGGACGTTCGTCATGACCAAAACGCTTGGATACGCGGCCCACAGCGCGACCGCCCCGCTCGTGCCCTTCGACTTCGAGCGGCGTGAGCCCGGCCCGCGCGACGTGCAGATCGAGATCCTCTACTGCGGCGTCTGCCATTCGGACCTGCACACGGTGCGCAATGAATGGCAGAACAGCGTCTATCCGGTGGTGCCGGGTCACGAGATCGTCGGGCGGGTGACCGCGGTCGGCGACGCGGTGGCGGGCTTCAAGGTCGGTGACCTGGCCGGCGTAGGCTGTCTGGTGGATTCCTGCGGGACCTGTCCCGACTGCCGGGACGGCCTGGAGCAGTATTGCCCGGGCTTCACCCTGACCTACAACAGCCCCGACCCCCATACCGGGACCCTGACCTATGGCGGTTACTCCAACCGGATCGTGGTGGACGAGCACTTCGTGCTGCGGGTGTCCGAGAAGCTGGACCTGCCGGCAGTGGCCCCGCTCCTGTGCGCCGGTATTACCACTTACTCGCCGCTGCGCCAGTGGCGGGTGGGCCCGGGTTCAAAGGTCGGGGTGGTCGGCTTGGGGGGCCTGGGCCACATGGCGGTGAAGCTTGCCCACGCGATGGGCGCCGAGGTGGTGCTGTTCACGACCTCCCCGGGCAAGGCGGACGATGCCCGCCGGCTGGGCGCCGACGACGTCGTACTCTCCAAGAACCCCGATGAGATGAAGCGCCACCTCGGGGGTCTCGACTTCATCCTCGATACGGTGGCCGCCCCCCACGACCTGGACGCCTATCTGGAACTGCTCAAGCGCGACGGGACCCTGTGCCTGGTCGGGGCGCCGGCCACACCCCACCCGTCACCGGCCGTCTTCAACCTGATCTTCAAGCGCCGCCGGCTGGCCGGCTCGCTGATCGGCGGCCTGCGCGAGACGCAGGAGATGCTCGACTTCTGCGCGGAGCACGGGATCGTCTCGGACATCGAGCTTATCCCGATCCAGCAGATCGACGCGGCCTACGAGCGGATGTTGAAGAGCGACGTCAAATACCGCTTCGTGATCGACATGGCCTCGCTCAAGCCGCGGGCGGCCGGGGCCTGAGACCGGCCCGCGGGCCGGTGTAGGTCGCCCTTCAGGGCGACCGAGTGCCCATGCGGTGGGGCAGTCGCCCTGAAGGGCGACCTACAGTGGCACCGGCCGATGGTCGGGATACTGATCGCGGCCCGCTGGTAAACCCGTCCCGGCGGACCCATGTCCCCCGGCACGCAGGTGAACACCCGCTAAGGCCCAAGGGCCGCGGGGACCATAATCGACCCAGGGCCGACTGCCCGGGAGGCGGTACGCGATGCATGAGGGCAACTTAGGTCCGCGGATCGCCCGGGCGGTCCTCTTGGGTACGCTGCTGTGCGCCCCCCTGGCCGGCGCCCTGGCGGCGACGCCGGCACGCATCGCGCTCGTCATGGGCAACAGCGTCTACAGCGCGTTACCCGCCCTGCCCACCTGCCTCACCTCGGCACGTGACCTGACCGGGGCCCTGCGCGGCCTGGGTTACCAGGTGATCGAGCGCCCGAATGTCACGAGCGGGGGCCTGGCCGCCGCGATCGACGAGTTCGAGCGCGCGCTGGCGGCGGCGCCGGACGCCAGCGTCCTCGTCTATCTGTGCGGCTATGCCGCCGGCATGAACAACCTGCCCTTTCTGCTGCCGGTCTCGGCCACCATCCGGCGCCCCTCCGACGTGATGACCCAGGGCCTGCTGGCCAAGGCCCTGATCGATACACTGGTGCGCGGCAAACCGAGCCGCGGCCTGCTGGCCCTGGACCTGGTGCCGGCCGAGGGGATCGCGGCACCGGAGCTGGATAAATTGAGCGCCCTGCCGATGCCCGACGGCCTGGGCCTGATCGCGACACTCACGGCACCGCCGACGACCGAACCCTCGGCCCTGTCGCGCGCACTGGTGGGGGCGATCGCCGTGCCGGGCGTCGACTCCGGGGCACTGGTGGCCGAGCTCCAGGGACGGTTGCAGGGCAACCCCGCGACCCGCATCGCCACGCTGCACCTGCCACTGGTCGCGCGGCCGGTCGCGGTCGATGAGCCCCCGGGCGCCAGCCCGAGCCCAAGTCCAAGCCAGGTCGCGGCGGCCCCGGTCGCGGCGGCCCCCAGGCTGGTCGGACCGACCCCCGGCAGCATCAAAGAATTCCCGGACGAGGCGGCGATGACCGAGCGCGACCGCACGCTGGTCCAGGAGGCCCTGGCCCGCCTGGGCTATTACGGGGCGCGGGTCGACGGGCGCTTCGGGCCCGAGACCCGCGCGGCGATCCGCCGCTTTCAGCATGAGATTGGCGTCGAGATGACGGGCCGGCTCACCGGCGAGCAGGCCGGGCGGCTCGACATCCGCAACTAGGGCCGACGCTGCCGGCCTCCTGACAGGCGAAGATGACATGGGGACCCTCGGATGAGCCTGAAGACGAAGTTCAACCTGGCGATGCTCGCCGCCTTCCTCGTGGGGCTCGCACTGGCGACCCTGCTCCTCTATCAGGTCACCAACGCCGACGCCCGGCGGGAGGTGCTGCGCGAGGCCTCCATCATCCTCAACGCGGCCGCGGCCAGCCGCGTCTATACGGTCGAGGAGATCAAGCCGCTCCTGGAGGAACAGAGCAAGCTGCGCTTCCTGCCCCATACGGTGCCGTCCTGGGCGGCCCAGACCAATATGCGCACCCTGCAGAAGGAGTTGCCGAACTACAGCTACAAGGAGGCCTCGCTCAATCCCACCAATCCTGCGGACCGGGCCACGGATTGGGAGGCCGACATCATCAATGAATTCGCGCGTAACCCGACGCTCAAGGAGTTCGTGAGCACGCGCGAATCCGCGCTGGGACCCACCCTGTCTTTCTCGCGGCCGATCCGGCTCAAGGACCCGGCCTGCCTGACCTGTCACTCGGTACCCGCGGCCGCCCCCACCACGATGCTCGACCTGTACGGGTCGGCCAACGGCTTCGGCTGGAAACTCAACGAAGTCGTCGGCGTGCAGGTGGTGACGGTGCCGCTGCAGGTCGCGCTCGACCGGGCCGCCACGACGCTCAAGCTCTATCTGGGCGGTCTGACCGTGGTCTTTCTGGTGATGATCCTGCTGCTCAATATCCTGCTGACGACCATGATCGTGCGCCCGGTACGCCGCATGTCGGTGGTCGCCGACGAGATCAGCAACGGCAATATGCAGGCCCCGGAGATCGAGCCGCGCGGCCAGGATGAGATCGCCTCCCTGGGCGCCTCCTTCAACCGGATGCGTCGCAGCCTGGAGAATGCGATGAAAATGCTGGAGGGCTGAGCATCAACCAACCTCAGTCCCCACCGCTGACGATCGGTCGCTACCGCGTCATCCGGACGCTCGGCCGCGGCGCCATGGGCCTCGTCTATGAGGCGCAGGACCCGGTGATCCACCGCCGGGTCGCCATCAAGCTGGTGCGCGCCGATCTGCTGGCGGGCGAGCAGCGAGAGGACTATGTGGAGCGCTTCCAACGGGAGGCGCAGGCGGCCGGACGCTGCAGCCATCCCGGCATCGTGGTGATCTACGATTTCGCCCTGCACGAGGGGAATCCCTATCTGGCGATGGAATACGTGGAAGGGCTGGGGCTCGACCGGGCACTGCGGCAAGAGCCGCGCTTCACCCCGGCGGCGGCGGTCGCGGTGATCCTGCAGGTGCTCGAGGCACTGGGCTGCGCCCATGCGCTCGGCATCGTGCACCGCGACATCAAGCCCGCGAACATCGTGCTCATGACCGGCGGGCAGGTCAAGGTCATGGATTTCGGCATCGCCCGGCTCGACGACTCGGACCTGACCAATGTCGGCACGGCCATCGGGACGCCCAGCTACATGTCCCCCGAGCAATGCCGCGGCGACGCCATCGACGCCCGTACCGACCTGTTTTCCTCCGCGACCGTGCTGCAAGAGATGCTGATCGGTCAACTACCCTTCCCGGGGCGCAGTTTCACGCAGGTCGCCTTCGGCCTGATGAACGAACCGCCGGCCTGCGCGCCCGAACTGGCGGCGGTCGCCGGCCCCGCGCTGACCCGGGTCCTGCACCGCGCGCTGGCCAAGCGGCCAGACGAACGCTTTGCCGACGCCGCGGCCATGGCCGCCGCGCTGCGTCAGGCGCTGGACGGGGCGCCGACCGCGACGCTGAGCGCGGACAGCGACAAGGCGACGGTGTTCCTGCCCGCGGCCCGGGGGTCAGGCGCCCTGCCCGCCCCAGGGTCCGCCGCTGGGCCCGCCGCCGCCGGACCGGTCATGGCCCCGGCGCTGCTCGGCGACCTCGAGCGCGGGCTCGCCCGGCACCTGGGCCCGATCGCCCGGCACCTGGTGCACACGTCGCTGCGCAGCGCCGCCTCCGCGGAAGACCTCTGCGACCAGTTGGCGCGGCGCATCGAGCACCCGGATGAGCGTCGGCAGTTCCTCTCCCAGGCACTGGAGACGGTCCGCACCCACGCCTCCGGGCAGCGCGCCCCGGACCCGGGTCAGACCGGCGCGCCCGGCGCATCCGCCATCGCGCCGGAGGAGATCGAGCGCGCCCGGCTCGCCCTGGCCAAGACCCTGGGACCCATCGCCCGGATCCTGGTCCAGCGCGCCCTGGGGCAGGCGCGCACCACGGCCGACCTGTGGGACCTGCTGGCCGTGCACCTGGGCAGCGCGGCCGAACGGGCGGACTTTCTGAGCCGGCGCGACGCGGGCGGGCGCCCACGGCCTTAGGCGGTTTGCGGAAAACCCCGTATCAACGGACGGGGCGGCTGCTTCTGGCTCCCACGCTCCGGCGTGGGAGCAAGCGCGGGCGCTCCGCGTCCGGTTTGTAGCCGGGACGCGGAGGGCCCGCCCGGCATTCCCACGCGGGAGAGACTGCACAGGTATTCGCGGTCTGCTGCCAATCGCGACCGCAGCGCTGACCTAATGGCACTGAGCGGCAACGCCCACGCAGATCACTTGGGATCATCCGCAGTCGACTGCGCCTCGTGCGTAAAATGCAGCAGCGACCGCGGCCGACTCAGCCGACCAGGGATCGCGCCGCCGGACCCGGCAACCGGGCCCGCGCCCAGCGGCTCGGACAGGGGGGCCGTCTCAGGCCAGCCGTCGAAGGGACAGGCCGGCCCGGACAGGGGCAGGAAGATGTCGGGACCCATCGGCGGCAGGCCCAACAGCTTCAGCGTCACGGCGTCCACCACCCCCTCCGTCTTGCGCAGGCCATGGCGCCACTGGAAGCCGTTGAGGGCTGCGACCAGGGTCTTGTCGGGTTTGCCCGCGAACGGGACCGTCTTGTATTCGGTGTACTTCTTTTTCTTCTTGTCGCGCCGGACGACCTTCTGGGTCGGCGCCGTCAAGAGTCCCCGAGCGGCCAGCGCCGTCTGCACCGCGGCGATGTGCGGTGCCGCCGCGCGTCGCGATCCTGGCGGCATCTTGTTGATCCGGTTCAGGTCAGGGGCCGCGGCCAAGGACGCCTGCTGACCGGCCTGCAACTCGGCATAGTGGGCGAGGCGCTGGTCATAAAGCTCCAGCGCGACCCGCTCGGCGGGTGTCAGCAGGTTGACATGGGCCGGCTCGTCCGGCGCGTCCTTGCCGACCTTCTTGCGAAAACTGTGCAGCGCCTTCTGCACCTGCGGATGGGCGGTGCCGGGCTCCGGCAGGTGCGGCGGCGGGGCCTTGAGTTGTGGAAACACCAGGTATTGCAACGCCGACCAGGCGGCCGGCGGCAGCGACTCCAGCGGCTTGTCCTCGCCCTGCCTCACCAGTGCGGCGAGCCGCTCCTTGTACTGCCGCGTTTCGTCCGCGCTGAGCGGGCCCGTCACCAGGGCCTCAGGGATCAGCAGGGTCCGGCCGTTCGCATGGGCGAACTCGGCCACCGCTGACGGCCGCGCCGGGTCGAAGGCCCAGCCCGGCATATCGCCGCCCGGCAACGCGAAACCGACCCCATACTTGCCCCGCACCAGCGCGGGCTGGTCATGGGCCCGCACCCGCCTGGCCAGGTTTTCCATGAACCCGGCCCAGGTATAGGGCTGACTCTGGCCCCGCCCGTCGCGATAGAACATCCCCAGGTTGCCGGTCACCGTCGGAGAGTTGGCGGGAAACCCCCACTGCGCGGACACCGGCCGCGGCACCGACGGGGCGGCTCGGGGCACTTGGGCGGGTGCGGCGGGCCCCTGACGCATGGCCTCGATGGCGGCCTCGGCCCGCAGCAGCGCCGCGATGCCGTCGCCGGCCGGGCGCTCCGGACTGGCGCCCCCCCAGCGCAGGGTGTTGGGCTTGAGCATGGCATCATCGATCCGCCGGGGCACGCTCGGATCCCGCGCGCCGCTCAGCGTGCCGGCGGGCGCCGCGGCCGGGCGTGGCCTGATCCGGACCACGAGCGGGGGCGGCGCGGCCGGGCGCGGTCTGACCTGGGCCACGGGCGGCGGCGGCGCGGCCGGCGGGCGCTGCTGCGGGGCGACCCGGAACACCACCGAGCGCGCGGGCGCCGCCGGGGGCAGGACATCGAGGGTAGTCTCCCCCAGCAGCGGCATCAGGAGCGTCGGCGTCAGACCCTCTCCCGCCAGCGTGTCCGGGGTCACTCCCGGGGTCGTCTCCGCGGGCGGCTCAGCCACCTCGGCCGGCTTGACGCAGAGCGTGTGGCGCGCCTCGCCGCGCGCCAGCGCGAGCACCCGCCGACCGCCCCCGGTCCCCAGAAAGTGATACAGATAATCCTCTTCCGGTGTCGTTGCACCGGAGTCCAGGCTCAAATAGTGCTTCGCAAAGGCGAGCACCGCAAAGTTGTGCCGCAGTAGTTGCAGTTGCTCATCCTGCGGCCCCCGGGTGCCGTCCACCGTTTCCGCAATCACACGGCGCACCTGGGCATCGGCGAAGGGCCCCTCGCCTAAGTCCAGGCGGGCGCGGCCACTGGACGGGTCGGCGTCACTCGCGGCCAGCAGTTGGGTGCCGTATTTCTTGACGATGAGGTGGAAGGTCGCGGGCATGAACTGCCAGACCCCGGTCGCCGACCCCAGGGCGCCGCTCTTCAGGGTGGGGCGCACGTAATCGTTCCAGGTCCGGGCACTCTCCAACTCGCCGGTGGCCAGTGCCTGCCCCAGACTGGCCCGGGTGCGCTCGGACACCTCCAGCAGGATGAGCATCTGCCGCGGCGAGATGTCCTGCGCCCGGTCATAGTTGCGGGACTGGCTATCCGACAGCGCCCGATAGGCCGCCAGCGCCGCCGCCGACGGACTCCCGTCCCCCGCATACACGGCAGAAGTTACCGCGGGTTCGGCAGTCGCCGCCACAGCCGCAGCCGCCGCGAGCACAAGCGCGCCCGCTGCAACGAGGCCACCCAGGAGTCTTGAATGTTTGATATAAGTGTACCCAATATAATATGAAGTTATATCAGCGGTTTGCAGTATAGGGCCGCGGGCGGGGAAAGCAAGCCGGAGGGCCGCGGACCAGGGCCTACGCGAACGGCCTTGTAGCACGCCCGCAGGCGCCAAGGTATCGGAAAGCGCTCGGGGTGCCTACCCCGCCCCCTTACCGTGAAAGTGCGTAGTCAGGCCATCCTGGCCTGACGGTGTCGGGGCTGGAACAGTCAGGGCTGGAAGCCCTGACTACGCCGCCCCGCACGCTGGCCATCGAGCGAGCGGTCGAGAGGACTTTCATGTTCCGGGGTGGCGCGGGTGCCATGACCGTTAGCCGTAACTCATCGCACCCGGCCCGTCCGCACCGCCCGGAGCTTGCGCATCCCAGGTGCATCGCGCGATTGCATGAGGGAAAATAGGGGCACCGTCACCGGTCTCCCCGAGGCCGTCGTTGCGTCCCAACCCCGACCGCCTCTTTCAGGATCTTCCTTATGCACCCAATCGTGGACCCCTCACACCTGGACCCCTTCATGATCTCGCTCGGCTTCGACGGGGAGGTCACGGCCCCCGGGCAAGCGCGGATGCGAGTGCAACTGCGCCCCGAGCACCTGAACAACTGGGGCTCCGCCCACGGCGGCCTGCTGTTCACCCTGGCGGACTCAGCCTTTGCGCTGGCCTCCAACTCACACGGGCCGCTCGCCGTGTCCTTGAGCGCACACATGGAGTATTTCAAACCCACGCGGGTGGGCGATACCCTGGAGGCGGTCGCCCGCGAGGTCAGCCTGACCCGGCGTACCGGGGTCTATCAGACCGAGGTGACCAGCGCCGGGGAGTTGATCGGGCTCTTCACCGGGACCGTGTATCGTAAGGGCTGAGCCCGGGGTCGGCCGGGGCTCAGGTCCAGGCGCCGACTGCGCCCCCTGGCGCCCGACTAACGGCAATGGGGGTGGTCCGTCACTCCGCAACATGAAAGCCCCCGGTGGGAGCGGCTTTAGCCGCGACCCAAGGCCGCGGTGACCCGCGACGCTCGAACCACCCGCGCGGTCTCGTCGCGGCTAACGGTCATGGCACCCGCGCCACCCCCGAAAATGAAAGTCCTCTCGACCGCTCGCTCGATGGCCAGCGTGCGGGGCGGCGTAGTCAGGGCTTCCAGCCCTGACTGTTCCAGCCCCGACACCGTCAGGCCAGGATGGCCTGACTACGCACCCACATGAGCAGGAAGCCGCCGAACAGGTGCCCGAAGTGATTGAGGTGCTCGGGCCTCACTACCTTATAACTTCCCAAGAAATCTGCCCCCGGTTTCACGAATCTGCAAAAAAAATGCAATTTAACTGCGCTGGGTCAAAAATGACACAGTCACCTGAGGTATTCTGCCGCCCGGCTGCCCGTCAAGGGTAAATTTACATTTTGGTGCGAAAAAACAACAGAGGGTTCCTATGGCCGGACATTCCACGGTGGGCTGGGTCGATATCGTCGTCATCGTCGGCTACCTGCTGACCACCGGGTACCTGGGCTGGTTGGGCTATCGGGGGACGCGCACGGCGGCCGACTTCCTGGTCGGCGGCCGGCGCGTCCATCCGGCGGTGATGGCCGTCTCCTATGGGGCGACCTTCATCTCCACCGCGGCCATCGTCGGCTTCGGCGGGGTTGCCGGGATGTTCGGGATGAGCCTGATGTGGCTCACCTTCGTCAACATCCTGTTCGGTATTCTCCTGGCCTTCGTCGTGCTGGGCGAGCCGACCCGCCGCCTGGGCCACCACCTGGGTGCCCATACCTTTCCCGAGCTGCTCGGTGCCCGCTACCAGAGCAAGGGCGTCCAGGTCTTTGCCGGTGCCCTGATCTTTCTCTTCATGCCGCTCTATTCGGCGGCGGTGATGACCGGGGGGACGGTCTTCGTCGTCACCCAGTTCGGGGTGGACTTCGAGGTGGCGCTGCTGGTCTTCGCCCTGATCACCGCCGCCTATGTGATCCCCGGCGGACTCAAGGCGGTAATGTATACCGATACCTTCCAGGGGGGGGTCATGATCCTGGCCATGGTGTATCTCCTGTGGTTCACCTATTCCAGCCTGGGCGGGGTCACGCCGGCACACCAGTATCTCACCGACATGGCCGATCTGGTCCCGCCGCCGCTCCAGGCGATGGGGCACCAGGGATGGACCGCCATGCCCGTTTTCGGCTGGGGGGCGCCGGGCTATGACCTGTGGTGGACCGTGGTCACTGCCATCATCCTGGGGGTCGGCATCGGCGTCCTGGCCCAGCCCCAATTGGTGGTGCGCTTCATGACGGTGCGCAGCCGCCGGGAACTCGACCGGGCCGTGCCCATCGGGGCCATCTTCATCCTGCTGATGGTCGGGACCCCCTACCTGGTGGGCAGCCTCTCCAATGCCTGGTTCGCCCAGCACGGGGCCCTGCTGAAGGGCCAGGTGGTCAAAGAGATCGACGCCGACAAGGGGCACGCCTTGGTGGGACTCATGAAGGAGACGAGCCCCGGCCGCTGGGAACCGGTGATCAACCCCAAAACCAGCAAGCCCACGGTAGCGCCCATGATCGTCGCCGGGCGCGAGGCAGCGCAGGATGCGGCCGGCCAGCCCCTGGACCTGGTCAGCGGCCGCTCGCTCGCCGTGGTCTATGCCAAGGGCGAGCCGGACCAGATCATCCCGACCTTCATCACCACGGCGCTGCCGCGCTGGTTCGGCCTGGTCTTCTTCCTGTGCCTGCTGGCGGCGGCCATGAGCACCCTGTCGAGCCAGTTCCATACCATCGGCACCGCCGTCGGACGCGACCTCTATGAACGCCTGACCGGCCGGCCGGGCCGGGAACCGAGCGTGCTGGTGATGCGCATCGCTATCATGGTCGGGCTCTTGATGTCCGTCACCATCAGTTACAACGTGCGCGAGGAATACGTCATCGCCCGCTTTACGGCCATCTTCTTCGGCCTCTGTGCCGCGACCTTCCTGCCGGCCTATATCGGCGGACTCTTCTCGCGGCGGGTGACCCGCGCCGGGGCCCTCGCCTCGATGGCCGTGGGTCTGGGCGTATCCCTCTTCTGGCTGCTGCTGATCAAGACCAAGGAGGCGAGTGCCATCGGCCTGGTGCAATGGGTCACGGGCGGCAAGACCAGCCTGCTCGCCGGCTATCCCAATTGGCCGGTGGTGGACCCGATCGTCATCGCCCTGCCGCTCGCGATCCTGACGCTGGTGCTGGTCAGTGCCTTCACCAAACCGGCGGATGCACGACACCTGGATCTGTGCTTTCCCAAGAACCAAAGTAGCAAGTCAGAAATAGGTTAAACAGCGACTACCATCATTGTCGTTGTCGTTGTCGTAATCGTAATCGTAATCGTAATCGGAAAAGCGATGCAATTTGGCCTGCGAGAGAATCCCCGTCGCAACGATAACCTCGATTACGACAACGACAACGACAACGAAAGCAGTACCACAAGCATTCCCTAATGGCGTTGTTCAACTTATCACTGAACCGTTCCGAAGCGCGCGCCACACCACATGGCAGCGCTGCACTGTCAACCCACCCCCACCCATCGGAGAGATCAATGCTCGGTATCCCGGACCCCCTGGTCTTGGCCGCCTTCGTGGGCTGTATCGCGGTCGCCGCGATCAGCGTCATCTATGGCTTGGTGCGGCGTAATGCCGCGGTCGACGACGTAACACGTGAGGATCGCGCCTGGGCCCTCGAAGAAAAGAAGGTGGAAGATGAACTCTAAGCACACCCGGGCCGTCGTGGCGGCCTTGTCCCTGGCCTTGGGCGCGGTCGGCACCCTGGGGACCCAGGGCGCCGCGGCCGATCAGACCTTCGGCAAGTTCAGCGTCGGTGCGGATATGCGCCTGCGCGAAGTCTATGTGGGGTACATCGGGCTCAACGACACGACCCTGACGCCCACCGGCGCCTCCACCGGGCTCGCGAACCCCACCGCAAACCGCGTCTTTCAGCGCTATCGGTTCCGCGGTTGGGGCCAATGGGCACCCAGCGAGCACTTTGCCCTGGCCGCCCGCCTGATATGGGAGGGTCGCCACTACACCCTGCCGCCGAAGAGCGCCTTTACGCCGGCGTCCTTTCCGCCGGGGATCGCATTCGAGCAATGGTACAGCGGCGGCATCCTGTTCGATGCCCTGACGCTCGACTTCAAGAAGGTCGCTAATACCGGCCTCTCACTCAAGGTCGGGCGCCAGGACCTCATCCTGGGCAACGGCTGGCTGGTACTCGACGGCACCCCCATCGACGGCTCGCGCACCATCTATATGGACGCCGCCCGCGCCACCTGGGCAGTGGACTCGATCAAGACCACCGTCGACCTGATTTACGTCAACAACGCCGCCAATACGGACAACTTCCCCAAGGCTTTGAACGGTGAAATCGAGGACCAGATCGAGCAGTACGAGCAGGGCGCCATCCTCTATGCCCGCAACAAGTCCCTGATCAAGGACACGGATCTCGACCTCTACGCCATCTACAAGAGCAACCGGCCCAATTACACGCCGCGCAATATCCGGGTCAACAACGGCTACCCCTTCGCCTCGACCGCGGACGACGGGCAGGTCTACGCCGTGGGTGCGCGGATCGACGCCAAGCTCTCGCCCCACTGGACCCTGCGGGCCGAGGCGGCGGGCGAGTGGGGTGCGAACCGGGTCAACTTCGACGCCCCCAACCGGAACATCTCCGCGCTGGGCTTCAACGGCCGCCTGACCTACGCCTTCAACGACAAGCTCGCCAACCGCCTGCACGCGGACCTGGAGTACCTCTCCGGCGACGACCCGGACACCAAGAACAACGAGGCCTTCGACCCGCTCTGGGGCCGCTGGCCCCAGTGGAGCGAGTTGATGATCTACCAGTGGCCGCTCGACAGCCGCGTCGGCCAGGCCACCAACCTGATCCGCGCCAACATCGGCTGGATCGCCAAGGTCCACCCGACCACCGAGATCCTGATCGACTACCACGCCCTGTGGGCCGCCCAACAGAGCGTGCGCAACGCGAATCAGTTCTTCAACATCAGCCACGACGGCAACTTCCGCGGCAACCTGTTCACCGCCTGGGTCAAGACCAAGCTCAACAAGAACCTCTCCGGGCACCTGTTGGCCGAATACCTGGCCCCCGGCGACTTCTACGCCGTCAACCGTCAGGAGGGGTCCTACTTCCTGCGGGCGGAGGTCGTGCTGGCGTTCTGAGTCCAGACTCCGGTCGTGCGAGGTTTCCGACCAGCGGCCCAGGGTCCGCACCCCGGACCCTGGTGGCTCCGAGCCCTTAGGGTCCGCTGCGCGGACCAGCGACCGTGCGCACCCGGCGGGGTCTTAGGGTCCGCTGCGCGGACCAGCGACCGTGCGCACCCGGCGGGGTGGCGCGGTGGCGGGAAGCCTGGTCGAGCCCCTGTACCCATTCAGAGTCTAGGGGAATAACCGGCAAATAACTGCCTAGGTTCGCTGCTTCCTTTGTGATATTGGCACGTTTTTGGCCTATCATTAGCATAAAATCAGCGGCAGTGCCGCGCCGACGCCACCCATCGAATTCCAATATGCCCAGGTTTACCAGTCGCCCCACCCTGCTTGCGTTCACACTCATCGTTAGCACGCACCTACGCCGTCTCATCCCTGTGACAATTTAGGAAGTGGCGGGTGGTTCGGATCACGACGGAGCACTGGAGCGGATTACCTTTCGCATCAACACCTCATCTTGGCCAGCGACCACGAGGTCGACGATAACGCCGACCGGGTAAAAGCCCTGTTTCTCGTAGAAGCACCGGGCGCCCGCATTGAAGCCGGAGACCAGCAACCAGAGGTTTTCAGTGCGCCCGCGGTAGTGCGTTTCGATGAACTCCAGGGCCGCGCGCCCCACGCCCCGGCCCTGAGCCTGCGGGAACACGGCGAAGAGTTCGATATAGGCCCCACGCAGCCAGGGGTACCGCACCACCACCAACCCCTCGGGCTCGCCGCCGCGCAGCGCGAGATAACGGGTCAGGTCCGGATGGATCGACTCAAGCCCGCGCGCGAGCGTCCCGGCACTGTAACCCAGGGTGCGCCACGGGTCGATGGCCGCCAGGGTGGCGGCGATGGAGTCCGCCTGGTCCCGCCCCAGGGACGCTACGGCGACGAACTGCAAGGTGTCGCCGCTCATCCCCCCGCCCCCCGCCCAGACAAGGCGTCATTGCCACGATCGCCCCCCGACCGGTCTTCGCAGCACCCCGCGACCGCGTTCGGGTACCCGGCGGCCAGGCATTCGCTCAGCGCCACCAGGCGCGCCCTCGGGTCGGCCGAGTCTACGCCTTGCAGCCCTGGCGCCAGGGGTGGCCGTGCGGTTTCGGCGGCACTGATCGCCCACTCCAGGGGCGGGGCGCGGTCGGGCTTCAGGCCCCGCCGGATGGTGCGGTCCTGGGGCGAGTCGCCGCGAGCGTCCAACGTGAAGGTCTCGGCGGCTGGCGCGGTACCGACGCCAAAAGAGCCGACCAAGGCCGCGATCAGGGGCAACGCGGCGCGAGACAGGGTGAGATCTTCCGATGGCATGGGTTGGCTCATGCGGCTTCAGGCCCGGGCGGGGGCATTCGCCTGCTACAAATGTATTTTCTTGCACCCGAATACCGGTGCCGATGCCCGCCATTGCATCTCGTGTTGCAGGCGGGGAGTTGGCACAGGGGCCTTGATCACCGTTCCGGCCAACGAACCCTTAGGGTCGCCGCGCGCACCTGGAACGCCCACGCCGTTGCGAGGTTACAGGGTGCGCACGGCGCACCCTACGGACTGGATGACAGTTTACGACAATCAGACCCGATGATCAGTGCAGGGGTCCAGCGCGGCCTCAGCAAACAGGACGAAGCCCCGCACCACCCGCTAGGGATGGCGCGCCCCACCAGGCCCATCGCCAGCACTGACTGGAGTCCAAGGCTGAAGCCTTGGACTCCAGGCGTGTGGGGAGAGGCGCTTAAGTTAACGGCAGTGACGCTCTCGCGTGGGAGCAAGTGCGGGCGCGCCGCGTCCATTGCCGAAACCGGACGCGGAGCGCCCGCACGGCATTCCCACGCCGGAGCGTGGGAACGAGAAGCCCGGCAGTCGGCGGTCTCTTGCGGGAACGCGCCGCACTGGGGTGCGGCGCTCCCGGGCGGCGCTCCCGGGCGGCGCCGCTGGACTCCGCTGCCGGGACCGCCCGACGCCGGTCACTGCGCGGCGTCGTGGCCTGCCAGTTGTGCCTGGAGCCGGGCAAGTGCTTGCTCCGCGTCCTGCGCTCGCCGCTCGGCCTGCCGGCGCGCCTGGGCCTCGGTGTCGGCGCGGCTCGCTTCGGCGGCGGCCTGCTGTTCGGCCTGCTGCCGGGCCTGCGCCTGGGCCGCGGCGTGCTCCTCGGCGGCGCGCCAGCCTGGCAGCACGAAGGCGGCGTAGACCGGATCATCGCGCAGTGCGCCGTGTTCGGGTCGGCGGCAGAGGTCGTCCAAGCGGAACTGCAGGCCGGGCAAGACCCGCGAGCGGATCACACCGTCGTCCGGCGGGATGGGTACATAGACACCCGCCGCCGTGCGGGTGAAGAACGCCTGATGCTCCGGCTCCCGGTGCAGGATGTAGTATTCCGGGACGCCGCCGGCGGCATACTCGGCCTTCTTGACCAGGGTGTCACGCACGATGCCGCGGCGATCCTGATCCGACAGGGCCTCGACACAGAGGTCGAAAACGCCGTGATAGGAGGCATCGAGCGGCAACAGCGGCTGGGGGTTGTCATTGCAGACCACGCCGAAATCGGGCTTGCGGATGACGGTGCCGGTCGGCAGCGGCAGTCGAAACCCCATCTCCAGCGCCACCATCTTGGCGATGGGCCGGGAGTCAAGAAACAGCCGTAGCAGGTGCATGAACCATTCGTAGACAAGGTAGGTCTCGTAGTTGGACACCGGCTTTTCCTCCAGACGCCCGTTGTTCCATTCATAGTGAACGTCAGACTCGAGGTAGTAGTTGAGCCAGTACTCTTCCTCCGAGACGCAGCGGCCGGCCGCGGAGGGTGACGGGACACACGCCGGTTCAGGCCGCGTGCGGCGCGGTTCGGCAAGGGCGGTCTGCGACATGGGCGTCTCCCGGGACAGTGGCGGTCTTGGACATAGCCTAGCACGAGCCCTGCACGCCGAGAGATTGGTCCTTAACGGGAGTTCGCTCTCGTTCCCACGCTCCGGCGTGGGAATGCCGGGCGGGCGCTCCGCGTCCGGTCTTGACCATGGACGCGAAGCGCCCGCACTTGCTCCCCTGCTTCCGCGTGGAAGCCGGAAAACGGCGCTCCGCGCCGGGGCCGGCAAGATGCCGGCGCTCCCAGGTCGCGATCGGCAGCATATCGCGAATACTTGCCCGGTCTCGGTGGGGTGCGGCGGTCCCGGCGGCGCCGGTCACTGGGCAGTGTCGCGGCCTGCGAGTTGTGCCTGGAGCCGGGCCAATGCCTGCTCGGCCTCCTGTGCTCGCCGCTCGGCTTCCCGGCGCGCCTGGGCCTCGTGGTCGGCGCGGCTTGATTCGGCGGCGGCGTGCTGTTCGGCCTGCTGCCGGGCCTGCGCCTGGGCCGCGGCGTGCTGTTCGGCCTGCTGCCGGGCCTGCGCCTGGGCCGCGGCGTGCTCCTCGGCGGCGCGCCAGCCTGGCAGCACGAAGGCGGCGTAGACCGGATCATCGCGCAGTGCGCCGTGTTCGGGCCGGCGGCAGAGGTCGGCCACGCGGAACTGCAGGCCGGGCAAGACCCGCGAGCGGATCACGCCGTCGTCGGGCGTAATGGGGACATAGACACCGGCCGCCGTGCGGATAAAGAACGCCTGATGCTCCGGCTCCCGGTGCAGGATGTAGTATTCCGGGACGCCGCCGGCGGCATACTCGGCCTTCTTGACCACGGTGTCGCGCACGATGTCGCGGCGGTCCTGATCCGACAGGGCCTCGACGCAGAGGTCGAAAACGCCGTGATAGGAGGCATCGAGCGGCAACAGCGGTTGGGGGTTCTCATTGCAGACCACGCCGAAATCGGGCTTGCGGATGACGGTGCCGGTCGGCAGCGGCAGTCGAAACCCCATCTCCAGCGCCACCATCTTGGCGATGGGCCGGGAGTCAAGAAACAGCCGTAGCAGGTGCATGAACCATTCGTAGACAAGGTAGGTCTCGTAGTTGGACACCGGCTTTTCCTCCAGACGTCCGTTGTTCCATTCATAGTGAACGTCGGACTCGAGGTAGTAGTTGAGCCAGTACTCCTCCTCCGAGACATAGCGGCCGGCCGCAGAGGGTGGCGGGAGACACGCCGACTCGGGCCGCGTGCGGCGCGGTTCGGCAAGGGCGGTCTGGGACATGGGCGTCTCCCGGGACAGTGGCGGTCTTGGACATAGCCTAGCACGAGCCCCGCGAGCCGAGACTTATCGCGCGCCGTAACCCGACAACGATGGCGCCTGTCGGGTCACGGCGCGCGGGGGCACCGCGCTCCGACGTGACCGCATCTGGGCGCGCCGGCCTTGATCATAATTCCGGCCACGGGTTTGCAGGTCGGCCTTCAGGCCGACCGCGGCGCCCCCGGTCGGCCTGAAGGCCAACCTACCGCGGGGCGCCAACCGCCGCCCGGGCGGCCGGAGTTATGATCAAGGCTGGCTCATCCGTAGTGGCCAGGTCCCACCGCGATGCAACCTCGTAGGGGCGGGTTTCAAACCCGCCCCTACGGCGGCCGCTTCATGCGCCGTGCGCGACGGTCCGCACAGCGGACCCTACAAGGCCTCGATCATCCTGTTGCCACCGCGAAGCGGGCAGGGCTCGCAGCGGCGCCTGGATGGCGCTTCAAAGCGGCTGGGAAGACGATCTAGGCCCCCTTACAACAGCACCCGCTCGATGCCGCCGGCCTGGACCTGCTTCAGGAAGGCGGCCTGCCAGCCCTCGCCCAGCAGGTGGCGGGCCAGTTCCACCACCAGGTAATCGACGGTGAGGCCGGTGTCATCGGTGTACTTCGCCAGGCCCTGTTGGCAGGCGGGACAGGCGGTGAGCAACTTGAGCGTGCCGGGCGGGGCCCGGTCGCGGCCGGTCAGGGCGTGGATGCCGGCGGTCAACTCCTCCTGCTTGCGGAAGCGCAACTGGTTGGCGATGTCGGGGCGGGCGGTGCCGAGCGTGCCGGCCTCCCCGCAGCAGCGCTCCGAGAGGCGGACCTCCTGCCCGATCAGGCTCGCGGCCACCTTGAGCGGGGCATGGGTCTTCATGGGGGTATGGCAGGGGTCGTGGTAGAGGTAGGCAAGCCCCGGGGCCTGCGGGAGGCTCACCCCCTTCTCCATCAGCCACTCGTGAATGTCCAGGAGCCGACAGCCGGGGAAGATCTGCTCGAACTGGTACTTGAGGAGTTGGTCCATGCAGGTCCCGCAGGACACCAGCACGGTGCGGATATCCAAATAGTTCAGGGTATTGGCGACCCGGTGGAAGAGCACCCGGTTGTCCATGGTGATCTGGCGACCCCGCGCATCCTGCCCCGCGGCGCGCTGGGGGTAGCCGCAGCACAGATAGCCCGGGGGCAGCACGGTCTGGGCGCCCTGCCGGTAGAGCATGGCGAGCGCGGCCAGGCCCACGTCGGAGAACAGGCGCTCGGAGCCGCAGCCGGGGAAGTAGAAGACCGCCTCGGCGTCCTCCGGGCTGACCCGCGGGTCGCGCAGGATGGGCACCTGAGTGCGGTCCTCCAGACGGAGCACCTGGCGGAAGCCGCGTTTGGGCAGGTCCACCCGGATGGGGCGGCTCACCAGGTCCAGCAACTGGCCGAGCGGGGCCGGCCGGCCGGTGGTCGCAGCGGGCCGGGCGATACGCGCCCGGGTGAGCCCCAGGGTGCGCGCGGCGGCGTGGGCCAGGTTGAGCCCGGCGAAGCCCCCCTTCACCAACCCGGCACGCAGATAGCGAATGGTGCTGGGGCTCGTGGTGTTGAGGAACTGCATGGCGGCCCAGGCGCCGGGGTTGAAGCGCTTCTGGCCGCGGCTGACCAGGATGCGGCGCATGCGCATGGTGACATCGCCGAAATCGATGTCGACCGGGCACGGGGCCTGGCACTTGTGGCAGATGGTGCAGTGGTCCGCCACGTCGTTCATCTCGGCGATGTGACGCAATGACAGGCCGCGGCGGGTCTGTTCCTCGTACAGGAAGGCCTCCAGGATCAGGCCGGTTCCCAGGATCTTATTGCGCGGCGAATAGAGCAGGTTGGCCCGCGGGACATGGGTCATGCACTTGGGTTTGCACTTGCCGCAGCGCAGGCAGTGCTTCACGTCGTCATTGACCGCCCCGAGCTCGGTCTCCTCCAGGATGATGGCCTCCTGCTGCACCAGCCGCAGTGAGGGCGTATAGGCCCCGTCCAGCCCGGCCCCGGGCATCAGCTTGCCGCGGTTGAAGCGCTGGTGCGGGTCTACCCGCTCCTTGTAGGCGACGAAGGCGGCGAGCTTGGCGGGCTCCAGATAGCGCAGCTTGGTGATGCCGATCCCGTGCTCACCGGAGATGACCCCGCCAAGCTCGGTGGCGAGCCCCATGATCCGGTCGACCACCCCATCGGCCTCCTGGAGCATCGCGTAATCGGCCGAATGGACCGGGATATTGGTATGCACGTTACCGTCCCCGGCGTGCATGTGCAGGGCCACGAAGAGGCGGGAGTCGCGCACCTTGGCGTGGCAGGCGGCGAACCGCGCCCGCACCCCGGCCAGGTCCTGGCCGGCGAAGGTCTCGTCGAGCCGCGCGCCCACCTCGGCCCGGTAGGACTGGCGCAGGTCGCGGCGCAGCATCAGGTCCAACAGGCTGTCCCCGGGGCGCAGCCGGGCGCGCTCATCCGCACTCAGCAGGTCCAGGTGCGCGCCGGCCGGGGCGTCCAGGTGGGTCAGCACGCGCTTCCAGCGGGTACGGGCCAGGGTCACCAGTTCGCGGGCGGCGGTGCGCTTGGCGGCCAGGATGGCGGTCTCCTCCGCCGAGTCCTGATAGTCACCGTCCTGCCGGCTCTCCGCCAGGTCGCCGGCCAGGTAGTCGAGCACCGCGGCCATGATGGCGTCCTTGTTGCGGATCGACTGCTCGATGTTGATCCGCTCGATGCCATGGCTGTAGTCCGCCAGCCGGGGCAGCGGGATCACCACGTCTTCATTGATCTTGAAGGCATTGGTGTGACGGGAGATGGCGGCGGTGCGGGCGCGGTCCAGCCAGAAGCGCTTGCGCGCCTCCGCACTCTGCGCGATGAAGCCCTCGCCGTCGCGCGCCTGCACCAGTTCCACCACGTGCGCCGCGGCCCGGTCCACCGCCGCCGCGTCGTCGCTCACCAGGTCCGCGAGCAGGACCATCTTCGGCAATTCCCGGCGATTGGCCTTGGTGGTGTACGCCACCGCCCGGACATAGCGCTCGTCCAGGTGCTCCAGGCCCGCGACCTGCACGTCGGTCAATCCATCGATAAAGTCCTTGATCTCGACGATGGCCGGCACCGCCAGTTCCAGGTCGGTCCCGAAAAACTCCAGGCACAGGGTGCGCACCTGCGCGGGCATCCGGTGCAGGATGAAGCGCGCGGAGGTGATGAGTCCGTCGCACCCCTCCTTCTGGACCCCCGGCAGCCCCGCGAGGACCTTGTCGGTCACGTCCTTGCCCAGACCCGCCCGGCGGAAGGCGCTGCCGGGCATGGTCAGGTCCTCCGATGCACCCTTCGGCGTGACCCCGTCCGGGTGGAAGCGCGAGAGGCGGAAACGCACCTGCGCCTGGTCATGGATCTTGCCCAGGTTGTGATCCAGCCGCTCCACCAGGAGCCAGTCCGCGTCCGGCGTCACCATGCGCCAGGAGGCGAGGTTGTCGAGCGCGGTGCCCCACAGGACCGCCTTCTTGCCGCCCGCGTTCATGGCCACGTTGCCGCCGATGCAGGAGGCGTCCTGGGAGGTCGGGTCCACCGCGAAGGCGAGCCCGTTGGCGTCCGCCAGGTCCGAGACCAGGCGCGTCACCACCCCGGCCCCGCAGTCGACGGTGGGGACCAGGCCCGCCACCCCGGGCAGCGCGATGCGCTCGACCCCGGAGAGTCGGTCGAGCTTCTCGGTGTTGATGACGGCCGTCAGGGGGTGCAGCGGGACCGCGGACCCCGTGTAGCCGGTACCGCCGCCGCGCGGGATCAGGGTCAGACCGCAGTCGATGCAGGCGCGCACGATGGGGGCGACCTCGGCCTCGGTGTCCGGAGAGATGACGACGAAGGGCAACTCCACGCGCCAGTCGGTGGCGTCGGTGGCGTGCGAGACCCGGGCCAGGCCGCCGAAATCGAGATTGTCCCGGCGGGTGATGCCGGCCAGCGCCTTGCGCAGCCGCGCACGCGCCGCGCGCTCGGTCGCGAACCAGTCCTTGAAGCGCTGGACGGCCGCGCGCGCGGCGGCCAGGAGGTCCGCCGCGCGGGCGTTGTCGTTCAGGCGCAGTTCAAACTGGTCGAGCCGGTGATCGAGCGCGCCGAGCAGCAGCCGACGCCGCCGGAGGTTCTCCAGCAGGTCGTCCTGGAGATAGGGGTTGCGGGTGATGACCCACATATCCCCCAACACCTCGAAGAGCATGCGGGCGGAGCGGCCGGTGCGGCGCGTCCCGCGCAATTCCTCGATCAGCCGCCAGTGGGACTCACCCAGGAAGCGGATCACGATCTCCCGATCCGAGAAGGAAGTATAGTTGTACGGAATCTCGCGGATGCGCGGCAGGGTATCGGCAGTCATGGGGTTCGGGGTCCGGCGGGGCGGTCTTGCACCGCACAAAATAGCGCAATCACGCGCGCGGGACTACCGTCATCGGCTCCCTGGCGGCACGGGCGGGCGCGGCGCTAGAATTCACCCGCCGACCCCGGGGCGCTCCCGTAAGCGCCGCGCACCTGGGAGTGCCGCACCCTAACGTGAAGAACCCGAGTTCCCGTAGTTCCGCCATGTTCGGCGGCGGCATGGCGGATCGCCCTGCGGGCATCCGCCCTACGGCGCGCCCACCGCGACCCGGCCGGACTTTCAGGGTAACGGCGATGAGGGGTTGTCCGTTACCCCGAAACATGAAAGCCCTTGGTGGGAGCGGCTTTAGCCGCGACGCCAGACCGCGGTAACCTGCGACGCCCGGACAATCCGCGAGGCCTCGTCGCGGCTAACGGCCATGTGCTGTCTTGGGCACCCCGGCGCATGAAAGGGCCGCCGTAGGGGCGGGTTTGAAACCCGCCCCTACATGGTTGCATCGCGGCGGGACCTGGCCACCATGGATGAGTCCGGCCTGACTTTCACGGTAAAGCCGCTCCCACAGCGTCGCTGCGCGACTTTCACGGCAAAGGTAATCCAGCATGACAGCCAAACCCGGCACTCAGGGGTCACAGATTGGTGGCGAGGCGACGGCCAACCCCAGCGCGGCCCGCCCCCGTCTGGGCGTCTTCCTGGACCTGGAGAGCGTCGACCGCGGTGACCTGGACCGCCGCCGTCTGCGGGCGGCGTGCGAGCACTGGGACCTGCACCCGGCCACCCGACCGGGAGAGGTGGCGGCGCGTATCCGTGAGGCCGAGGTAGTGGTCACCAACAAGGTCGTCCTGGACGCGAACCTGATGTGCGCCGCGCCCGCGCTGCGCCTGGTCTGCATCGCAGCCACCGGGACCAACAACGTGGACCTCAACGCGGCGGCCCGGCTCGGCATCCCGGTGCGCAACGTCCGCGGCTATGCGACCGCCTCCGTGGTCCAGCACGTCTTTGCCGTCATCCTGAGCCACTACACCCGCCTCGCGGACTATCGGGCCTCAGTGGCGGCGGGTGCCTGGTCCCGCGCCCCGCACTTCTGCCTGCTGGACCACCCCATTGAGGAGATTGCCGGACGGACGCTCGGTATCATCGGCTTAGGTGAACTGGGCAGCGCCGTCGCACGGGTGGCGCAGGCCTTTGGAATGGGCGTATTGATCGCCCGCCGCAACGACGCGGACACCCGCCCCGGCCGCGTCGCACTGCGCGACCTCTTGCCCCGGGTGGACGTACTGAGCCTGCACTGCCCCCTGACCAGTGAGACCCGGGGACTGATCGGGGCCGCAGAACTGGAACTGATGCGGCGCGACGCGCTGCTCATCAACACGGCCCGGGGCGGCATCGTAGACGAGACGGACCTGCTCGAAGCCCTGCGCCACCGCCGCATCGGCGCCGCGGCCCTGGACGTCCTGACCCGCGAACCCCCACCCGCGGACCACCCGCTGTTGGCCGCGGGCATCCCCAACCTCAGCATCACCCCGCACATCGCCTGGGCCAGCCGCGCCGCCCGCCAGCGCCTGCTCGACGCCGTGGCCGACAACATCGCCACGGCCTGCGGGCCTGGCGCGGAGACTCCGACCGGCTGAAGCCTCGACCTCCGGTTCCCGTGAACGTCGCGCAGCGACGCTGTGGGAGCGGCTTTACCGTGAAAGTGCGTAGTCAGGCCATCTTGGCCTGACGATGTCGGGGCTGGAACAGTCAGGGCTGGAAGCCCTGACTACGCCGCCCCGCACGCTGGCCATCGAGCGGGCGGTCGAGAGGACTTTCATGTTCCGGGGTGGCGCGGGTGCCATGACCGTTAGCCGCGACGAGACCTCGCGGATTGATCGAGCGTCGCGGATGACCGCGACCTCGCGTGGCGGCTTCAGCCGATCACTTCGCAGTTCACGGCTTCGCGCCCCTAGGGTCCGCTGTGCGGGCCAGCGACCTCGCGGTCGGCACGCTGGCCGAGAGTATGATCAAGGCTCGGCAGCCCCTAGGGTGCGCCGTAAGCACCTTCGGCACGGGCGCTATGGCATCGCGCGGGCTCAGGTGCGCGCGGCGCACCCTACGCCTTCGTTGGCCCCAACGACGATCAGGGGCTGCATCGTAGGGTGGACAAGCGCAGCGCAGTCCACCAGCCGCGGCGCGTGATTCGGTGGACTGCGCTTACGCTTGTCCACCCTACAGCGTCAGCGCCACCCGGTCCCGCTGGGCCTAAGGCTACTTCTCCTGCGTCGCCGCCGCCGGCTGCGTCGGCAGTTGCACACTGATCCCTGCCGTTTTCAGACGCTCCATGACGGTGGCGGCATTTGAATTACCGCCCTCGGCGAGCTTCGCCGTCTCCGTCGCGATCCCCTGGAACTGGGTCCGCAGGTCGACCGCGATCTTGTACTGAGTCTCCTGGGAATCGTAAAAGGCCGCGAGCTCCCGATGGTTGTCCGCCAAGGCCACGGTGCGGGTCACCACCTCCAGGAAAATCGCCGCCGCCAGCAGGAGCAAGGGCAGGATCAGTGTTTCAGTCTTCATGATAAAAGTACTCTCGATTCAAACCCCTTCACCCCCTCTCACCCGTGCTGGAAGGAGGTTGGGGGCGCCAAGCCCGCGTCTCCGTAGGGTCCGCTGTGCAGACCAACGACCTCGCAGCACGCGGTGGCTGGCATCATAACCAAGCCCGCCCCCGCACGACTGCCCCGGCCTTGCTCATCGTTCCGGCCACCTCCCGGACGGAGTCCAAAGCTTCAGCCTTGGATGGGCAGGACCAAGGCTGAAGCCTTGGACTCCAGAAGGTGGCCGCTGGCCGGAACGATGATCAAGGCCCCTGCCCCTAATCGAGCGTCACCCCGTAACGCTCCAGCACCGCGCGCAGATCAACATCGCCGGACTGCAAGGCCAGGTTACCGACAAGTTGGGACAACTGCACGTTGAGCGGGCTCAACTGAATGCCCTGGTTGATGGTCTGCTGACGCTCCCGCACCTGGCCGATGAGTTGCGTGTTGCTACGCGCCGCGACCAAATTCACCACTGCCAACACCACAGAGAATGCCGCTACCAGCGTCACTCCCAGTACCGGGATGCTCCTGTCTGCGCCAAGACCGGGTAGATTGATTGCCACGAAAGGGTTCTCCGTCAGTCAACATGACTCAAGCGTTCAGTGTAATGGCCCCTCCCGGGGGCGGCAAGTGCGGGCGCCCGGATCGGCCTCAGCACAAACGCCGACCGGTTAACGGCAACGGCAGCAAGAAAAAAACCGGACGGGACCTGTGCCCCGCCCGATTGCTCAGGGCCGGACGGGGCATTTGCCCCGTCCGAAACGTTTTCCCCGAACCTGCCGACTGGTGCCGAAATCCAAGGTCGAATAACAGGTTAGGGACGAGGTGGATTCCCCGTCCCGCCCCAGTCGCGCAGCGACGCTGTGGGAGCGGCTTCAGCCGCGACGGGCCACCCTGGGAACACGAAATCGGCGTTCGCCGCAGGCCACCCCAAGGTCCAAAATAAAACCGGACGCGGCCTGCGCCGCGTCCGGTTTTTTGACCGCCTTGCCCGAACTTGCCAACCGCGGCCCGCCGGTCAGCCAGCAAGGCAGATCATGCGCGCTTGGCGGCCCTCCTGCGGGCGGAGTACCAGCCGAGCAGACCGGCGCTGCCCATCAGCCACAAGATCCCCGGCTCCGGGGTGTCGGTGACAGTCCCGCTGAGGGTCAGCAAAATATCTTGGGTGGGGCCTACATAGTTGTTGATTGCGGCATTGGTCCCGTTCCAGGTGAACGTGAGCGTCTGGCTCCAGCTTCCCAGCGCTGCACTCGACAAGGCGACCGTCAAAGCCTGCGACGCCTGACCGGCCAAGCCGGTAAACGAATTAAACCCGGTCAGGCTAAAGGCCGAGACAGCCGATATGTCAAAGAGACCACTCAGCAGGTCACTGAAGGCCGACGGGGCCGTATTGAGTGCGCTTAGATTGGCAGTATAGATGCCGGTGTCCTGAAGGACGGTCCCGAAGTTCAGGTTGAAGCCGTCCTGCGCGTTGCCGGAGAAGGCTCCGCTGCCCCCGGTCTTCGCCATGCCGCCGACGGCATAGTTGTAGACGTCGCCCGCGACACCGACATCGCTGCTGCCCAGCGACGTGCTGCCCAAACCGGAACTCATGACCTCATCGGAGGACAGGACCACCGTGGCCTTACCCGACTTTGCACCCGCAATCGTGGTATCGACACCGACCATCAAGCTGGACGTATTGGGTCCGTCACCAGCAACCAGACCGCTGACGGAACCGGTCCCGATCACGGTCGCCGCGCCACTGGTCGTCATCGTGGCGCTCAGCGTTTCGGTGTAGCCGCCAGAGGGGGTGGCGCTATTCGCAATCGAGATCGCCGCGAAGTTGGTGCCGTTGACATGCTGCGCAGCCACCGTCACCGGACCGACGACGGTCGCTTCCGCGAGGGCAAAAACATTGCCCACGATGTCGAAGGCCTGATCCGACAACGCGGTCTGGCCCAACCCGGAACTGTTGACTTCGTTCGAGTTCAGGGTCAGGACCCCGGTACCGGTGATTTGGCCGGCGGCGCTGGTGTTGACACCCACAGAGAAATCGCTGCCGGAACCGCCGGCAACCAGACCGGTGAACGTACCTCCGGCCCCGGTCGCGTCCGCATTGACCGCCAGATTGCCACTCAGCGTCTCAGTATAAGTCGCATCGACTGGCGCCTCATTGCTGACCGTCACCGTCGCCGTGTTGCTGTCGCCGACATGCTGCGCGGCGACGGTAACCGTGGCTTGCGCATTCGCCTGCGCCAGGTTGTACACGTCCCCTTCGATCACGAAATTCTGAGTCGTCAACGCGGTTTGGCCCAAGCCGGAGCTGTTGACCGCGTCGGAGTTCAGCGTCAGGACCCCGGAACCCGTGATGCGGCCGGCGTTGCTGGTGTTGACACCGACCTGGCTCGTGAAGTTGGTAGCGCCATTACCGGCAACGATACCGCTGAAGGTTCCGCCGGCCCCGGTCGCATCCGCGCTGACCGCCAGATCGCCGCTCAGGGTTTCGGTGTAGGTCGAATCGGGCGTGGCCGCATTGCTGACGGTGACCGTCGCCGTGGTGCTGCCGCCGACATGCTGCGCACCGACAGTGATCACGCCGTGCGTATTGGCCTGCGCCAGATTGTAGGCCGCGCCGGTGATGGCGAGTTGTTGGGACTCCCCGAAATTGTCGGAAACCGTCACGGTCTGACCCGTCAAGGCCCCGGCCGCACCGGAACCCGTGAAGGTTACGCCCAAGTTGCCGGTCGCGGTGGTAGGCGCAAGCCCCGTCGCCGCATAGCTGGTCGCCGTCTCGACACTGCTGCCGGAGACGCCGACGCCGCTCAGGCGCGTGTCGGTGATCGCGGTGCTGTTCGCGGCGCCGCGGATCGTGGTGACAGTTCCGGTGTTGTGTATCGCGTAATTGCCGCTCGCAACGTCGGACGTGTTGGTTCCGGTCAGGCCGTTCGCAGCGATGGAACTGGTTGTATGAACGTTAAGGTTCAACGCCGTGTCGCCGCCGGTCACGGCCCCACCGTTGACACTCAACCCCTGGTTGGTGCCGCCGTTGTCCATGTCCTTCGAGATGATTGCCCCGGACCCAGAGACGGCGGCCCGCGCGTTGAAGGTGTTGCCGCTGCCGAAGCCGGTGTTGGTGTAATCGGAGGTGACGACCAGATCGTCGCCTGCCTGGTCCAGCACCAGACTGCCGCCGGACACAGCTAGTGTACCGGCGCTACGCTTGATATCGCCGGTGGCGCGTAGCGTTGCCCCGCCCAAAGACAGGGTGCCTGCCGCCAAGTCCATGGTGTCATTAACGGTCACCGAACCGCTACCCGTGACCAGGCCGATACCCCCACCCGCTGCCGCTTGAATCGGGGCCGCCACCGTCAATGTCCGCCCGGTGCCGGCCACTGAGAAGGTAGCCAGACCGTCCAGTTGGAGCTTGGTCCCGTCGAGCGTCTGCCCCGTGTTGTCGACAGTGTTCCGGATCGACCCGCCAGCAGCACTAACGGTCAGCAGCGTGCCGAAGTTCTGAGTCGTGAGATCGTTTCCACGCATGTAAAAGGTGGAACCATCGAGCTTGAGCGAGTTTCCAAGGAATGTATAGCTGGCATTCGTGCTGCGCAAAATCAACCCGGCACCGACCACATAGTCGTTTCCCGCAACGGCGGGGCCGGTGGCATCTTGCCCCGGACCCGTGGGCCAGTAGGTCGTACCGACCGTTAAGCCGCCGAACGAAGTGCGATTAGCGCCCGAAGTGGCGTCAGACGCTGTAAGGCTAAGCGTGTCTGCAAAGGAGGGCGCCGCTGCCATGACCGCCGCCAGAGCAACCAGGGAGATTGCCCCTAGACTTGTAGTGTATGGCCCGCTTCTTGCCTGCGCATGGTTCTTCGTCACTTGCTCGTACTCCAGAGTCTAGTTGCGGCCGAAATTCGTGTGGGTTTTCAATTTGCTACGAGGCTTCGGGATGCAGGATCACCGTCAACGGCTGTTTACATTACCACGGCCAGCCGTGCGTCGGTTGCCTCGTTGCATTCACCTGGGCACCCTCGCTGCATTTTACTTGCAATCGGCGTGCCGTAACACTTTTTTCTTTTAAACTCATCAAACTACCTTTTCTCAACGCCTGACAGAGCGCACCAGCGGAGAGAAAGTGTAAAATTTTCTGACAGTGCAGCGATGATCCCTGGGATAGCCTGATCCGCTCCGGAAGGCGTTTCCCTCGCGGGAGCGCTCCGGTCAAGCGCCGACTGCTGCAACACAACCGGGACCGACGCTACATTGTAGCCTAGGGTACGATCCTCCTCTGCGTCAAGCCCAGACCTGCACCGCGACGATCCTCGACCGGCCGGGTCCGCCCGTCGCTGCGTCTGTCGGCTCCCGGCCAGCCTCATAAATCGACAGGCCCCTGACTGCATCGGCCAGCCCGGTGACCGCAAGCCCGGGGGACCTACAGGGACCGATCCTCCTCTGGGATCAAGGTCCGGATCGACATCGCACCCCGGGTGGCCAGGCATGGCCTGGACTCCGGGCAGGCGGCGCCGGATCACCCCAGCGCAGAGGGTGGCCGCCGCGCCCGGACATCTTTATCTCCCTGTCAAACACCAATGTCACGCCTCTTCCGGGCTGATAGCTTGGCTTGCATCTTCCCGCGACTCACCGACACGTTTATGCCCCGTCGCGACTACCGGCGATGACCGGCTCGCCCGCTGAAGCATCTGATCAAGCAATTTAACACACGCATAAATCGCATCGACGGAAGGACACTGCGTCTTGGTCAGGCGACCCAGTTCAACGATCACGCCGATCACGCCATCAATCTCCAGGGAACGGCCCGCGAGAAGGTCCTGCAACATGGAGGTCTTGTGTGCACCGACCCCCGCCGCGCCGGTGATTCGCCTTTCAATGGTGTGCCGGAAGCTGATGCCAAGCTTCTCAGCAATTACCTGAGTTTCAGCCATCATGCTGGCAACCAATACACGCGTCTCTGCGAAGGAACAAATATCAAGCATCGTAGCCTGCGTGAGAGCACTGATAGGGTTGAATGACAGGGCGCCCCACGCTTTCAACCAGATCTCGCTGCGTATGTCCCCCAAAACGATTGACTTGAAGCCCGCGGCGTTAAACAGATCCGCGACACGAGCGGCGCGCATACTCAGTTCCCCATCGAGTTCGCCGACGGGAAAGCGGTTGCCTTCGACATGCCGAATCCGGCCCGGGGCCGTCACTCCCGCGGCGGGATACGCAACGCACCCGAGGACACGTTCCGCAGGAATACTCCGAGAAATGATGCCCTCGGGATCGAGTGTCCGAAGCCGCGTATTCTCCAGTACCCCACCATGCCGCTCGAAATACCACCAGGGAATACCGTTTTGCACCGTAAGCACCACCGTATCCGGGCCATAGATCGCTGGAAGCCCGGGCGCGACGGCGGCGATTTGATGGGCCTTGACCGCCAGGATAATCAGGTCGCTCGTCCCGACCTCCGCAAGTCGATCGGTCACTGCCAGATTGGTCGTGACCGATTCTGTTCCGTCCGCCATCTGTAAGTGCAAACCGACGCTACGTATAGCTTGCAGGTGTCGACCCCGATCAACAACTGTCACCTCCTCCCCGGACTGCGCAAGCTTCGCCGCAAGGAAACCGCCGATCGCCCCCGCACCCACGATACAGATTTTCATTTCGCCCCCAAACGCCCGGTCACGCCGCTATACCTCAGGTGATATCCAGAGAGGTCCTGTTTGGCAAGCGACGCGCCGGGTTTCCCACATAGACCCCGTCCGGTTCCGTATCAGCAATCACCACCGCACCCGCGCCTAGGAAGCAGCGATCAGCAATCGTAATGCCATCGCGTAACACCGCACCCAATCCGATAAAGCAGTGGTCGCCGATCGTCACATTGCCACCCGTCACGACACCGGAAGCGACAAAGGTGTGATTGCCAACCCGACTGTGATGCCCGATGTTTGCCCCACTGCGTACGATGACATCGTCGCCGAGACGAACGTATGATTGCAGTGTCGATGGCTGCGAAAACCTGCGGATAGCTGGCGGATAGCGCGGGCAGTCGCCAACGAGGGTGGTGAAGACCGGTCGGGTCGCTGGGGGACGTAGGGGGTTGGGAGTCAGGGGGGAGAGGCAGGG
>Ga0247837_1002507_pt1 | contig 34435 bp, 29 predicted proteins | sample LaCtaG_2_FD_187115 | JGI IMG/M metagenome (GOLD analysis project Ga0247837, IMG submission 187115) | Freshwater microbial communities from meromictic Lake La Cruz, Castile-La Mancha, Spain - LaCruzMarch2015_14.5m | ecosystem: Environmental > Aquatic > Freshwater > Lake | place: Spain: Castile-La...
ACGACGGCGAATTGGAGACCGGTTCAGTTATTCGAAATTTTCGAATAACTGCCGCCGACGGCAAAATCTACGACACCCAGCACTACAACCTCTCCGCCATCATCGCCGTCGGCTACAAGGTGAACTCGGAGCGCGCGGTGCAGTTTCGCAAGTGGGCCACCGGCATCATCGAGTCGTTCACCATCAAGGGCTATGCGATGGATGACGAGCGGCTGAAGAACGACGGCTCCATCCTCGGCAAAAAATACTTCGAGGAACAGCTCCAGCGCATCCGCGAAATCCGCCTGAGCGAGCGCAAGTTCTACCAGAAAATCACGGACATCTACGCCACCGCGCTGGACTACGACCCGTCCGCCACGGCGACGAAGCGTTTCTTTGCCGCAGTGCAAAACAAGATGCATTACGCCGTGCATGGCCAAACGGCGGCGGAGGTGATCGTGGATCGCGCCAACCACGAGCGGAAAAACATGGGGCTGACCACATGGGAGGGAGCACCCAAGGGGAAAATTCATCGCTACGATGTTTCCATCGCCAAGAACTACCTCTCGGACTCCGAAATGGGACAGATGCAGCGCATCGTCTCCGCCTATCTCGACATGGCCGAAATGCAGGCGATGCGGAATATCCCGATGACCATGGAAGACTGGGAGAAACGCCTGAGCAGCTTCCTCCAGCTCTGGGATCGGGAGATTCTTCAGGATGCGGGCAAGGTAACGGCGGAACTGGCCAAGACGCACGCCGAGAGTGAGTTTGAGAAATACCGCATCGTGCAGGACCGGCTGTTCGAGTCGGATTTCGACCGCATCATCAAGGAGCTTCCACCGGAAGGAGAGAAACCATGAGTCTGAACGAATCCCACGTCGAAGACGCCGCCCTCGAATGGTTCGGGGAGCTGGGCTATGCGGTCGGGCACGGGCCGCAGCTCGCGCCCGGCGAACCGGCGGCGGAGCGGGATTCGTTTTCTGAGGTGGTGCTTGTGGGGCGCTTGCGCGAGGCCATCCGGCGGCTGAACGCGGCCATTCCCGAGGAGACGCGGGAGGAGGCATTGCGCAAGGTGCTGCGAGTGGGGACGCCTTCGCTCACACAGACGAACCGCGCCTTTCACCGGATGCTGCGCGATGGGGTGCCGGTCGAATATCCCCGGCCCGATGGCAGCATCGCGGGCGATCATGTGCGGCTGCTGGATTTCGACGATGTGCGGGCGAACGACTGGCTGGCCGTGAACCAGTTCACGGTGATCGAGGGCCAGCACAACCGGCGGCCGGACATCGTGGTCTTCGTCAACGGCCTGCCGCTGGGCCTGATCGAGCTGAAGAACGCGGCGGATGAGGACGCGGACATTTGGGCCGCCTATCGGCAGCTCCAGACTTACAAGGCGGAGATAACGTCACTTCTCAATTACAACGCGGCGCTGGTTGTTTCGGATGGAAGATATGCGCGCATGGGTTCCGTGACGGCGAACCAAGAGTGGTTCAAGGTCTGGCGCACGATTGATGGCGAGGGCGACGCGCCGAAGACGGCGCTGGAGCTGGAGGTGCTGGTGCGCGGGGTGTTTGAGCGGCAGCGGTTTCTCGACCTGCTGCACCATTTCATTGTCTTCGAGGAAGACCCCGACTCGGGCGCGCTGCACAAGATCATCGCGGGTTACCATCAGTTCCACGCGGTGAATGCGGCGGTGGAAGAAGCGGTGCGCGCCAGCGGCATGACCGAGACCGGCAGCGTGTTGCGCGAGGATGCGGGCACCTACTGGGCCGGGCGTCAACGCGGCGGCAAGCCGGGCGACCGTCGCGCCGGCGTGGTCTGGCACACGCAGGGCAGCGGCAAGAGTTTCTCCATGCTCTTCTTCGCCGCGCGCGTGGTGCGGCATCCGGCGATGCAGAACCCGACGCTGGTGGTGCTGACGGACCGCAACGACCTGGACGACCAGCTTTTCGGCCAGTTCCAACGCTGCGCGGACATCCTCGGCCAGACGCCGGTGCAGGCCAGCGGGCGCGAGCATTTGCGCGAGCTGCTGAACCGGGCCAGCGGCGGTGTGGTGTTCACCACCATCCACAAGTTCGCGGCAGAGAAGGGCGATCCCACTTCGCCAAGGCTACGAGGGACAGGGGCGATGCCTGAGCTGAGCGCGCGGCAGAACATCGTCGTCATCGCGGATGAAGCGCACCGCAGCCAGTATGGATTCGGCGGCAAGGTGAATGAAAAGACCGGCGAGATGTCCTACGGCTTCGCCAGCAACCTGCGCGATGCCTTGCCGAATGCGTCGTTCATCGGCTTCACCGGCACGCCCATCGAGAAGACGGACGCGAACACGCGGGCGGTCTTTGGCGACTACATCAGCATCTACGACATCCAGCGTGCGGTCGCCGACAAGGCCACGGTGCCGATCTACTACGAGAGCCGCATTTCCAAGCTCAGCCTGAACGCCGCCGAGCTGCCGAAGATCGATGAGGAGTTCGAAGAGATCACCGAAGGCGAGGAGCTGACGAAGAAGGAGAAGCTCAAGACCAAGTGGGCCGCGCTGGAGGCGCTGGTGGGCGATCCGAAACGCATCGCGCTCGTGGCTGCCGATCTCGTGGCGCATTTCGAGAAGCGCGTGGAGGCCATGGACGGCAAGGCGATGATCGTCTGCATGAGCCGCCGCATCTGCGTGGACCTCTACAACGAGCTGATCAAGCTGCGCCCCGAGTGGGAAGCGGAGACGTTGAAGGTCGTGATGACCGGCAGCGCCGAGGACGGCCCGGAGTGGCAGAAGCACATCGGCAACAAGAAGCAGCGGCGGGATCTGGCGAACCAGTTCAAGGACGCGAAGAACCCCTTCAAGATCGTGATCGTTCGCGACATGTGGTTGACCGGCTTCGACGCGCCCTGCCTGCACACGATGTATGCCGACAAGCCCATGCAGGGCCACGGCCTCATGCAGGCCATCGCCCGCGTGAACCGCGTCTTTCGCGACAAGCCCGGTGGCCTGGTGGTGGATTACCTCGGCCTCGCCGATCAGCTCAAGAAGGCGCTCATCACCTACACCGAGAGCGGCGGCCAGGGCAACCCGACCTTCGACACCGCCCAAGCCATCGCCGTGATGCTGGAGAAACACGGCATCGCCTGCGACCTGATGCACGGCTTCAATTGGGACAAGTGGACCAACGGCAAACCCACCGAACGCCTCGCGCTCATCCCCGCCGGGCAGGAACACATTCTCCAACTGGAAAACGGCAAACAGCGCTGGGTCCAGGTGGTCACGGAACTTTCCCGCGCCTTTGCCCTCTGCGCCGCCAGCGATGAAGCGACGGCGATCCGCGACGACGTTTCCTTTTTCCAAGCCCTGCAAGCTGCGCTGAACAAGCAGAGCAGCCAGAATCGCAAGACGCCCGAGCAGATCGACGCCGCCATCCGCCAGCTCGTGAGCAAGGCGATTTCCGCCGAGGGCGAAGTGATCGATGTGTTTGCAGCCGCAGGATTGAAGACACCGAACATCGGGATTCTCGATGACCGTTTCCTCGCCGAGGTGCGCGGGCTAAAGCACAAGAACGTGGCGGCGGAGTTGCTGGAAAAGCTGCTCAAGGATGAACTCAAGACCCGTTCTAAACACAACCTCGTGCAGAGCCAGCTTTTCTCGGACAAACTGAAGAAAACGCTGAACGCTTATCACAACCGCGCGATCTCAACGATGGAAGTGATCGAAGAGCTGATCCGGTTGGCGAAGCAAGTCCAGCAATCGGGAAACCGAGCGGGCTTAACCCCTGACGAGTGGGCGTTTTACGATGCGCTGGCCACCAGCGACAGTGCCAAGACCGCGATGGGTGACGACAAGCTCAAAGTGATCGCCGCCGAATTAATCGTGAAAGTCCGCAACAGCGTGACAATTGACTGGACGCTTCGCGAAAGCGCCCGGGCAAAGATCAAGATCATGGTCAAACGCATCCTGAACAAATACGGCTACCCGCCGGATCTTCAGGAGGATGCAATCAAGACCGTACTCATGCAGGCGGAGCTGCTTTGTGCGGAGTGGGTGTGAGGATGGATGTGGGCTGAAGGTTTCACCCGAGCAGGGTCGTCCGCGTGAACAGCGGGATGACGTGGATGCCGCGTTGCTCGATGGCCTGGCGGCCGCCTTCCTCGCGGTCCACAAGGACGATGCAGAATTTCACGTGGCCGCCTTCGCGCTCGATGGCGTCGATGGCTTTCAAAGTGGAGCCGCCGGTGGTGATGACGTCATCGACGACGATCACATTCTGGCCGGGGGCGAAGTTGCCCTCGATCTGTTTGCCTGCGCCATGGCCTTTCGGTTCCTTGCGGACGGTGAAAACCTGGAGCGCCTCGTCCGGATGCTGGCGGGCGGAGGCCATGCCGATGGCGAGCGAGATGGGATCCGCCCCAAGGGTCATGCCGCCGATGGACTGGATGGAGAGTTTTTCCGAATGGATCTTGGAACGAATGGCATGCCAGCCGAGATCGCCGATGAGGGCTGCGCCGAAGGGGTCGAGGGCGGTGACGCGGCAGTCGATGTAGAGGTCGGACTGCTTGCCGGAGGCGAGGGTGAAGGTTCCGGTACGGACGGATTTTTTCAGGAGCAGGGCTTTGAGGTCGGCGGTGGTTTGGAGCATGGGCTGATTTTGGATATAAATTTTAAACTTTAAACTTTAAACTTCAAGGAAGAGGAAAGCGTCAAGGAAGAGAAGTGGGAGAGGGAAGCGGGGACAGGATGTCCCCACGACGGACTGGGACTACAAGTCCCAGCCACGGGATGCTTTTTTCTCATCCGCCGCTTGCCACGGTGTCCGGGTCGCTTAGGATTCGGGTCGAGAAAGCATGAAAATCTGGTTAGACGGAGAGTTGGTGGATGAAAGCGCGGCGAAAATTTCGGTTTTCGACCACGGGTTGTTGTATGGGGATGGGATCTTCGAGGGGATTCGTTTCTATAATGGGAGGGTGTTCCGATTGGAGGAGCATATCCACCGGTTGTTCGATTCGGCGAAGGCGATCCTGCTGAACATGCCGTGGACACAGGAAGAGGTTTGCCGTTTCACCTGCGAGACGGTGGCGGCCAACGGTCTGCGCGACGGTTACATCCGGCTGGTGGTGACGCGCGGAGCGGGAGAGCTGGGCCTGAATCCCTACCTTTGCCCGAAGCCCTCGATGTTTATCATCGCCTCGACGATCAAGCTGTATCCCGAGGAGCATTACAAAAACGGCCTCGCGATCATCACCTGCGCGACGCGCCGCCCTGCACCCGGCGCGCTGATGCCGCAGGTGAAGAGCCTGAACTATCTCAACAACATCATGGCCAAGGTCGAGGCCATCCAGGGCGGCGCGCTGGAGGCGGTGATGCTCAACGAGCAGGGTTACGTGGCGGAATGCACCGGCGACAACCTATTCCTTTTCAAGAACGGCGAGCTGCTCACGCCGCTGATTTCCGATGGCGCGCTGGACGGGATCACGCGGGCGGTGATGTTCGAGATCGCCGAAAAGCTCGGCATCCGGGTGATCGAGCGCTCACTCACAAGGTATGATATTTTCATCGCGGACGAGTGTTTCCTCACCGGCACGGCGGCGGAGGTGATCCCCGTGGTGTCGCTCGACAGGCGGGTGATCGGCGATGGGAAACCCGGCGAACTCACGAAGCGTTTCCTCGCGGAATTCCACGAACTCGCGAAGAATACCGGCACGCCGTTTGCATGATGTGTTAGCTTATTAACGAGATCACGAGATGAAGTGCGACTATTGCGATAGCAAGGCGACCGTGTTCCTCACGCAACTCGCGGAGGGGCAGATGAAGAAGGTTTGCCTGTGCGACAGTTGCGCGAAGGAGCGCGGCGTGACGGATCCCACCGGATTCTCGCTGGCGGACATGCTGCTCGGAAAATTCGAGAAAGCCACGACCAGCGCCCCCAACCAGCGCAAGGAAAGGTCGGCGGGCGGCGCAAAGGTTTGCCCGGAATGCGGATTCACCATCGACGACCTGCGCAAGGTGCGGAGGTTCGGCTGTGGGAACTGCTATCATGTTTTTTCGGAGGAGGTCGCCCCGATGCTGCGCGGCATGCACAAGGGCGTGAGCCACATCGGCAAGGTGCCGGAAGGGCTGATGGAAAGCCATACCCGCCACCAGCGGATAGAGGAGCTGCGGACGAAGCTGGAGCAGGCCATCGCCTCCGAGAGCTACGAGATCGCGGCGGGCTTGCGCGATGAAATCCGAACCCTGGACGAGGTGAAAATATGATGCGTTTCTCAACATTGATCCGCCACCCGGCGGACTGGATGACCGGGGCGCAGACCGAGCACGGTGCGGTGCTCACCTCGCGCATCCGCTTGGCGAGAAATCTGCGCGGCCATTCCTTTCCTGGCTGGGCGAAGCGTGACGAACGCGCCGAGACCCTGGCGGTGCTGCGTCCCGCCGTGGAGGAGCTTTCCGCGATGAAGGACGCCTTTTCCCGCGAGCTGGGAGATCTCACGCCCGTGCAGAAACAGGTGCTGGTCGAGCGCCATCTCATTTCCCGCGAACACGCGGCGCGCGGCGAGGGCTCGGCGGCGGTGATTGAGCGGCGGCAGAGTTTCTCGATCATGATCAACGAGGAGGATCACCTCCGCATGCAGGCCATCCGCCCCGGCCTGCGCCTCACCGAGGCTTTCAACTCGCTCTCCGCCCTCGACAGCGAGCTGGAAAAAAAACTCGAATACGCCTTCGACCCCACCCTCGGCTACCTCACCACCTGCCCGACGAACCTCGGCACCGGCCTCCGCGCTTCCGCGATGCTGCACCTTCCCGGCCTCGTCCTCAGCGACCAGATCGGCCCGGTGCTGCAGGCGGTCGCCAAGATCGGCCTAGCGGTGCGCGGGCTTTACGGTGAGGGCACGGAATCGCTCGGAAACCTTTACCAGATGTCGAACCAATCCACGCTCGGCGAGAGCGAGGATACGATCATCACGCGGCTGGAGCGGGTCATCGCACAGGTCGCCGGCCACGAGCAGAATGCCCGCGAGAAACTCATGGAGGAAGATCCGCACATGGTCGCCGACAAGATCGGGCGCGCCTATGGTGTGCTGCGGCACGCGCATCTCATCGATTCCAAGGAGGCGCTGAATCACCTCTCGCTGCTCCGCCTTGGCGGAAACCTCGGTTTTTTCCCCGCCGACACGGTGAATCTCTGCGACACGCTTCTGATGGACATCCAGCAGGCGCACTTGCAACTTCACGCAGGCATGAAACTCTCGCCCGATCATCGCGATTCGATCCGCGCAGAAATCATGCGCTCCCGTTTGCAATCACTCGATACGCCTGATAAACGTATAGCCAACAACGAAGAAACAGACCGCTTCCCCGAAGGCGGCAACCCTGAAAACGAATGAACAATTTCACACCCCGAGCGCAACAGGTGCTGGCCTTAGCCCGTAAGGAGGCCGACCGTTTTAACCACGCCTACGTCGGCACCGAACATTTGCTGCTCGGCCTGATCAAGCTCGGCCAAGGCGTTGCCGTGAACGTGCTCGAGCGCATGGGGCTGGAGCTGGAGGCCGTGCGCCAGGAAGTCGAAAAAGAGGTCGGCTCCGGCCCGCCACAGAAGACTGTCGGAAACATCCCCTACACGCCGCGTGTGAAGAAAGTCCTCGCGCTCGCCAACAAGGAGGCGAAGGCACTCAACCATTCCTACGTCGGCACCGAACACCTGCTGCTCGGCCTGCTGCGCGAGGGCGAGGGGGTCGCCGCCCGCGTGCTCAAGCGCCTCGACGTCGATATCCAGCGCACCCGCAACGAGATCCTCGCTGAGATTGATCCGAATTTCTCCCCCGACGATATGGAGGATGACGACGAAGATGATGACGACGATATGGCGGGCTTCGAGGACGAAAGCCCATCCAATGCCGACAACAGCGAAGGGGAAGGTAAAACCAAGACCCCGGCGCTGAAAGCGTTCGGACGTGATCTCACGAAACTCGCCAAGGAAGGCGGCCTCGATCCCGTCATCGGCCGCGAGAGCGAGATCGAGCGCGTGATCCAGATCCTTTGCCGCCGCACGAAAAATAATCCCGTCCTGATCGGTGAGGCCGGAGTTGGCAAAACCGCCATAGTCGAAGGCTTGGCGCAGGAAATCGTCACCGGCAACGTCCCGGAGCTTTTGCGCGATAAGCGCGTGATCACCCTCGACCTCGCGCTGATGGTGGCGGGCACGAAATACCGCGGCCAGTTCGAGGAGCGCATCAAGGCGGTCATGGACGAGATCCGCAAGGTGAAGAACGTGATCCTTTTCATCGACGAGCTGCACACGATCGTCGGCGCGGGTTCTGCGGAAGGCGCGATGGACGCTTCCAACATCATCAAGCCCGCCCTTAGCCGTTCCGAGCTGCAATGCGTCGGCGCAACCACGCTCAACGAATTCCGCAAATACATCGAGAAGGACTCCGCCCTCGAGCGCCGTTTCCAACAGGTCAAGGTAAACGAGCCGTCCGTCGAGGACGCGATCCTCATCCTCCAGGGTTTGCGCGACAAATACGAGACGCATCACAAGGCGCGATACACCCCAGCCGCCATCGAGGCTTCTGTGAAACTCACCTCCCGCTACCTAACCGCCCGTTATCTGCCCGACAAGGCGATCGACGTCCTTGACGAGGCCGGCGCGCGCGCCCGCATCGGCACGATGACCCGGCCGCCTACCATCAAGGAAGCGGAGCTCAAAATCGAGGAGATTCTCCGCGAGAAGGTCGCCGCGATTTCCGCCCAGGATTTCGAAAAAGCCGCCGCCCTCCGCGACGACGAAAAGCAGGCCAAGAAGCATCTCGAGGAAACGCTGAAAGCATGGCGCGCCTCCTCCGAGGAGAAGGTCGTCATCGTGGACGATCAGGACATCATGTCGGTCGTTTCGAAATGGACGGGCGTGCCGCTGCAGCGCATGGAGCAGAAGGAGACCGAAAAGCTCCTGAAAATGGAGGACGAGCTCAAAGGCCGCGTGATCGGCCAGAACGAAGCGGTCATCGCCATTTCCAAGGCGCTCCGCCGCTCCCGCGCCGACCTCAAGGATCCGAAGCGCCCCATCGGCTCTTTCCTTTTCCTCGGCCCCACGGGTGTCGGGAAAACCTATCTCGCCCGCAACCTCGCCGAGTTCATGTTTGGAGACGCGGAGGCACTCATCCAGATCGACATGTCGGAATACATGGAGAAATTCACCGCCAGCCGCCTGATCGGTTCGCCTCCGGGTTATGTCGGCTATGAGGAAGGCGGCCAGCTTTCCGAGGCCGTCCGCCGCAGGCCGTATTCGGTGGTGCTTTTCGACGAGGTCGAGAAAGCCCATCCGGACGTGATGAACCTGCTCCTGCAGATCCTCGAGGACGGCACGGTCACCGACTCGCTGGGCCGGAAGATCGATTTCCGCAATACGATTATCATCATGACTTCGAATGTCGGCGCCTCGACGATCAAGCGCCAGACCTCGCTCGGCTTCGGCGCGATGAATGCGGACGAATCCGATTTCGAGGGCATGAAGGCGAAGATCCTCGAGGAATCGAAACGCTATTTCAAACCGGAGTTCCTCAACCGCCTTGATGATCTCGTGGTCTTCCACATGCTGGAGAAGGTGGATCTCAACCAGATCGTGGATCTGGAGGTTTCCAAGCTCGTCAAGCGCCTCAAGGAGAAGGAGATTGTGATGACCCTTTCTCCGGAAGCCCGCGATCTGCTCGCCGAGAAAGGCTTCGATCCCGCCTACGGCGCGCGCCCGATGCGCCGCGCGGTGGAGCGTTTCCTGGAGGATCCGCTCGCCGAGGCCTTGCTGCGCGGCACGGTAAAAACAGGGGATATTGTCCAGGTCGTCCGCAAGGAAGGCAGCGAGGAACTCGTTTTCGAAAGCTCCCGCCCCGACGGCGAGCCGCAGCCTGATGTCGCCACGGTGGGAGCTGAGTGATTTTTTATCATGGAAACCGAAATGGCCCATTTCACCGCGAACGCCGATTATGAGGAGCGCGACACCCATGCCCTGCACCTGGCCGCCGGGCAGGAGGTGACCAGCGGTCCCGCCGATAAGGCATGGCCCGGCTGGATCTGGGTGAGTGATTCCAGCGGCCGCAACGGCTACGTCCCCGCCGATATCCTCGAACCCCTCGGCGAAGACCGCTGGGCCGCGCTGGAGGATTTCGATCCGACCATACTTAAGTTGCGGCGCGGCGATGCGCTCACTTCCCTGAGGCAAATCCACGGCTGGCATTGGTGCCAGAACGAGAGCGGCGGGCAAGGCTGGGTCGCCGGCTATCTTCTCCATCCCAAGAATTGACACCGCCGTCATATTACGGCTCTCCTCCGAGCGGTGCGGAATGGGATTTCTCACGTGACTTTCGGCTTGCAAGCCTCTTCTTTCACACCTAGAAGACTGTCAACGAACAAGCTCTGTGAAACGGAGAGTGGGTCAAAAACCCACTCTTTTGCGTCTTTGGGAGTCTCATAAAGAGACCTCCCCAAACGCCCGGAACAAATTCCCCGAACACTGCCCGCCACCATGACCAACGACATCGTCGCACTCATCGAATACTACGAAAAAGAGAAAGGGATCGATCGCGAAAAGATCGTCGCCGCCCTTGAGTTTTCCTTTGTTTCCGCCTACCGAAAAATGGTTCCCGGCGCGGATGCCATCGAGATCCTGCGCGCCGAGGTGGACACGAAAAAGGGTATCACCAAGATTTTCGCATCGCTGACCGTGGTGGCGGACGACGACCACCAGGACAAGTTCAACGAAGTTCCCCTCTCCATCGCTCTGAAAAAGGATCCGGGTGCCGAACTCGACGGCAAGCTGGAGTTCAACGTCACGCCGAAGGACTTCGGGCGCATCGCCGTGCAGACCGCGAAGCAGACGATGATGCAGCGCCTGCGCCAGGCGGAGAAGGAGATGATCTATGAGGAGTTCAAGGACAGGGCAGGGGACATCGTTTCCGGAACTGTCCGCCGCTTCGAGCGCAACGACGTGATGATCGACCTCGGTAAGTTCGAGGGCATCATGCCGAACAAAGAGCGCGTCCAAGGCGAGGATTACAACATCGGCGACCGCATCCGCTGCTACGTGCTGGCGGTCGAGAACGAAGGCCGCGGCCCGGAGATCATCCTTTCGCGCAGCCACCCAAATTTTGTCCGCCGCCTTTTCGAGGCCGAGGTCAACGAGATTTCCGACCACACCGTCGAGATCCGCGCCATCGCCCGCGAATCCGGTTTCCGCACGAAAGTCGCCGTCTGGAGCAACGACCCGAAGGTCGATCCCGTCGGTGCATGTGTCGGTATGCGCGGGGCGCGCGTGAAGAACATCGTCCGCGAGCTCAACAACGAGAAGGTCGATATCATCCGCTGGAGTGAGGATCCGGCGGAGCTTGTCCGCGAGGCCCTGAAGCCCGCCGAACTGATCACCATTTCCGTGAACAAGGAGGACAAGATCGTCAACGTAACGGTCAGCGAGGAGGATCTCAGTAAGGCCATCGGCCGCAAGGGTCAGAACGCCCGCCTTTCCTCCCGCCTCATGGGATGGGACGTGCAGGTGCGCCGCGATGAGACGAAGGAAGAGCAGTTCCGCGACAAGATCGGCGGAGTCGCCCACTCGCTCGGCGAGCAGCTCGGCATCACCGACGAGATGGCGGAGAAACTCACGCTGATCGGCGGAGTTAGCGCGGAGATGATCATCGACATGCCTTCCGATTTCCTGGCAGGCGCTCTCGAAATCACCGAAGAAGAGGCAAACGCCATCCTCGCCCGCGCCAACTCCATCGTCGCAGGTGACGTAACCCCCGCCTAGACCATCTTTTGCCAACAACACCCAGCACATCACCCGCCATCAACACCTCAGAAAGCCGGATGCCCAAGAAAAGCGACAATTCCTCGGAAGAGCCCAAGAAAGTCCTCGACCTACTAGATGACACGAAGAAGCCGTCACGGAGGCAGCGTCAGAAAATCGTCGCGGAAGTCGTTGTCACGCCCAGCAAGTTAGACAAAGCGAAGGCCAACGCGCTCGACCTGTTCTCGGAGGAGGGGAAACCCAAGGCGCGCAAGCAGGCAACCACAGCGAAGAAGGGGGTAGGCGGTATTTCCAAGATCATCGATCACGCCGGTGAGGATCCTGACTTTGTAAAAGGAACGGACATCGCCCCCGTTACGGCTCCCGCTCCGGTGGTTTCCACTCCCACAGAAAGCGAATCCGACGATCCCAAGCTGATCGTCATCAAGCCGCCCATTCTCGTCCCGGATCTGGCCGCGCGCCTCGGTCTCAAGCCGTTCAACGTGATGGCCGATCTCATCAAACTCGGCGTTTTCCCCGCACCCAACCAGCCGCTGGAACCCGATATCGCGGCCAAGGTTTGCGAGATCCACGGATTCACTTTCGAGCGCGAGAAGCGTGACAAGGACAAGGGTTTCCACAAGGTCGAGGAGGTCATCGTCGAGCCGGAAGCCCCGCAGTCCGAGCCCGAGGATCTCCTGAAAGTCCGCCCCCCCATCGTCACGATCATGGGGCACGTCGACCACGGTAAGACATCGATCCTCGACTACTACCGCAAGAGTAAGGTCGTAAGCGGTGAGGCCGGCGGAATCACCCAGCACATCGGCGCTTATCAGGTGAACCACAACGACCAGCTCATCACTTTCCTCGACACCCCGGGTCACGCCATTTTCTCTGATATGCGTGAGCGCGGTGCGAACATCACCGATATTGCCATCATTGTGGTCGCCGCCAACGACGGCATCATGCCGCAGACAACCGAGGCGATCAAACACGCCCAAAAAGCCGGTAAAACAATCATTGTTGCCATCAATAAGTGCGATCTTCCCTCGGCGAACATCGAGAGGGTGAAGAGCCAGCTCGCGGAGACAGGCCTCCAGACCACGGATTACGGTGGCGATACCGAATTCGCCACCATCTCCGCGCTCAAAGGCGAGGGCATGGATGATCTCCTCGAACTCATCGTCCTCCAAGCGGAAGTCCTTGAACTCCGCGCCAACCCCAAGGCGACAACGCGTGCGGGGGTCATTGAGGCTAGGGTTGTTCCCGGTCGCGGCACTACCGCCACGGTCATCGTGGAATCCGGCACCCTGAAAATCGGCACCCCTTTCATCTGCGGCCCTTTCGCCGGGAAAGTCCGCTCCCTGATCAACGACCTCGGCGAACAAGTGAAGTCCGCGCTTCCCGGTATGCCCGTCGAAGTGATCGGTTTTGAGGAGCTTCCCAATGTCGGCGACCACCTCACCGAGATGAAGACCGAGCGCGAGGCAAAAGCCCTTGCCGCCGATCGTCAGGAAGAACTCCGCCTCAAACGTCTCAAACCGCAGCACCGCAACCGCATGGAAGACCTGTTCTCCATGGTCAACGACGGCGGCGGCAAGAACCAGCTCAAGATCATCCTCAAGTGCGATGTGCAGGGCTCCGTCGAGGCGATCAAGAAAGCGATCCTCGCCATCGAGTCCGCGAAGGTGGACTGCCAGTTCATCACCGCCGCTGCCGGGCCAGTCACCGAGTCCGATATCGCCTACGCCGACTCCTCGGACGCGATCATCATGGGCTTCAACGTAAAGGTGGAAGCCAAGGCCGTGAAAGCTGCCAAGTCAGCCGGGGTCGAAATCAAGCTCTACTCGATCGTTTACGAACTCATCGATCAGGTGCGCGAGGCGATGCTCGGCCTGCTGGAACCGCTCACCCGCGAGACGGTCATCGGCCACGCCGAGTGCCGCCAGGTTTTCAAGGTCAACAAGGGCAAGGCCGCCGGTTGCTTCATCACCGACGGCAAGGTGCACCGCAAGGCGCACGCCCGCGTCATCCGCGGTGGGATCCCGGTGTTCGATGGCAAGATGTCCACTCTCCGCCGCTTCCACGAGGAGGTCGAGGAAGTCCGCACCAACTTCGAATGCGGCATCCGCCTCGGCGAGTTCAACGAATACCAGGAAGGCGACATCATCGAGTGCTACAAGCTCGACAAGGTCGCGCAAACGCTTTGATGGGTAAAAGCTGAAAAGCTGAAAAGCTGAAATTCAGGAGTCAGCGCGATCCATCATCTTATTTCAGCGTTTCAGTTTTCAGCATTTCAAAATTTACCAAATACGTGTCCCGCCGCATCGACAGAGTGAATGAACTGCTTCGCCGTGAAATTTCCACGGTGATCCAGCATGATTATGAATGGGACGGGAAACTCGTCACGGTCAGTGCTGTCGAGGTGACGCAGGATTTGAAAGAAGGCAGGGTGTGGATTGGTGTCATTGGCGGATCAGCCGAGCCGATTATCGATAAGCTGAATAAGGCACACGGAGCGATCCAGAAAGAGGTGATGAAGCGCGTTGTCCTCAAATCCACTCCGGTGCTGCGTTTCAAGCATGATGCCTCCGCCGTCCGTGGCGTCGAGATCGTGAACCTGCTCGAAGAGGTGGACAAACTTCCGAAGGCTCCCCTTGAGGAGGAAGAGCAACGCTGAAGGTTAGTCCTCGGGGCTGAAGCGAAGAACGTTCAATCCGGGAACAGGGTCAAGGAATCCCGTTGAGTCTCGACGGGGATGTGCTGTCAGCTCCGGCAATGTGCTCGAATTTGAATTCGCCCTTTTGGCAATGAGTCTATGTTTTGCTAGAAGGGTATGGAAGGTTTGTAGCGTCGTGTTTCCGCCATGCCCGCGCCCGTCACAACTGGCGGCGGAATGTTCGGCGGGGGAGGGGGTATCCATTTCGGCGCTTTGGGCGTGCGGTCGGAATTCCATGCCAGATAGGTGACAAGCAAAACGCCCGCGATACTACCAAAGCCACAGGTGAAGGCAGCTACCATACCGACGATGAAGGGCGCGAGTCCTGTGATGATAAGGAGCACGGATGACGGTTTCAGCTCGAAGTTCATCATCGCGAGACGCAGCCGCGAGCGTGCGATCAGCAGGCCAATGACGCAGTAGCAGAGAACCACGACAATTACGGAGAAATGGTAGAAGGTGTTCCCTAGCCACGACCACTTCGAGGTCGCGCTTATGCCGAGCGTCATGCTACCGCCGATCATGCCCGCGCCGCCACCACCTAGGGCAGAGAACAGGTAGAGGACGAAGACACCGAGTTTTGCTGCCAGCGAAGTGAAGCCGGAGGCCGCGATCGAACCTGCAGCGATGACAGCAGCTGCCGCGAGCACGGAACCCCCGGCGGCGAGTTCGCTAGCCCACTCGATACCACCTATGAAGTAACGGATGATCACGTAGGGCAGCAGCGAGGTAAAGGTCAGCGCGCTCAGTCCCCAGAGCGTCAGGAATTTTCCTAGAACGACCTGCCAGCGGTTGAGCTCGGTGAGCAGGAGCAGCTCGTGGTTTCCCTCCTCGATCTCCTGTGGCATCAGAAAAAATCCCGCCAGCGGCATGAGTACGCCGCAGACTGTCATGGCAACCCACCAGAACGGGCCGACTTTGTCGGGATCCCATGCCAGCACCGCGGGTATGCCGGAACCCGAGGCGATGTTGAGCTGGAACTCCGCGTAGATCGCGATGGTAGCGAAGATATGGATGCAGATGAACGGAAAGACGAAACTCGTGCGACGGAGGCTCTGCCGAAGCTCCTTCACGGTCATAGGACCGAAGCGCTCCGGGAGATCGTGTTGCTCGCTGATCGCCACAGGAAAATTCAAGGAAGTATGTCGCCGTAAATACCCGGGTCGCTGCCGGGGATCTCGATTGCTCCACAGTTTTTTTCGTAAAACTCGCGCGGCCCCACTCCGCCGATCACGCCGTAGGCGTAGCCAATCTCGCGGAGCGATTCGAGAGCTTTGAAAAGCAGCGCCTTGCCGAGTCCGGTGCCGCGCGCGGACTCGATTACGCCCGTGGGGCCGAAGAATCCCCGCTGGGTGGTTTCATAGCAGGAAAATCCGAGCACGGCCTTGTCTTTTGTGGCGATCCAGCAGGAAACCGGCTGGCGAGTCATCGCCACCTCGATCTCGCTGGCCCATTTTTCTGAGAAATTCACCCGCGCGAAATCCGCCATCGTGTGCTTCTCAAAAGCGCGGGCGCGGCGGAGTGTGATACCCTGCCCGGCCACTGCCTTGTAAAGCTCGGAGCTGTCCGGTAAATCATACAGCCGCACTAACATGTCGATCATGCGACGATGAAACGCCGGATCGCCCGGCAGGTGAAGCGCGGAATTTTTCATTTTTCCTGCTAGTCAGTGCCGCCGAATACCGTAGAGTTTCCAGCCATGAGATTCATCGTTATATTTGCCCTGCTCGCTCCGCTCGCCCAAGCCGAAGAGAAATGGTATGAGAAAATGCAAATCGGGCCGGCATGGATGAGCACCTTCGGCGACTATTTCCAAGGTCAGAAGCGTGTCGGCGCGATCAAGGGGATTTCGCTAGATCTCGGTGACAATACTCGGGCGCTCTTTGATACGGAGACATTGCGGCTTACGACCGTGTACCGTGGTGACATCCGGTGGGGTGGAACGCCTTGGACGAGCGAGCACGGACCGCTGGTCACCCTCGGGAGTAAGGACGGCTCGCCGCTGCTCTCCACCGCCACCGGATATGGCTGGGCGGACGCGGACGGATCTTTCGAAGACAAGCGCGCGATCAAGGGCTTCGGCGACATGACGCATGGGAAATTCACGGGTCATTACCGGCATGGCAAGACGATCACGCTCGAATATGGGGTCAACGGCACGGAGGTTCTTGAAACGCTCGCCCAAAAAGATGGCTCGGTCACGCGGTCGTTCCGCTTTGGACCTCGTAAGGAAGATCTGACCTTCGTCCTCGCGGATGAGAAGGGCTCCATTTCTGAAAGCGGAATCCAGTATGCCGCTCAGGGCGTGGAAGTCATTGCGGAAGGAAGCAGGCTGCTTGCGAAAGTGCCGAAGGGAGAGGGCGAGCTCCTCGCAAGCATCGCATTTGCACGCGGCAGTAAACCTGTATTGGCGGAAAAGCCCGATTTCAAAGCCCTCACTTCCGGCGGGCCGGGGATCTGGACGGAGACCGTCACCACGGCCGGCGAGATTTCCGGTGATACGAAAAAGCCTTACGCCACCGATGCGATCACACTCCCCGTCAATAACCCCTGGGGTGCGAACATCCGTTTCGGCGGCTTCGATTTCATCGATGCGAACTCCGCTGCGGTTTCCTCGTGGAATGGCGATGTGTGGGTCGTCAGCGGGCTTGAGGGCGATTGGAAAAAACTGGAATGGCGGCGCATCGCCTCGGGGCTGTTTGAGACGCTCGGGCTCAAAGTAGTGAAAGGCGAAATTTATGTGAACGGCCGCGACCAAATCACAAAGCTCATCGACCTTAACGGCGACGGCGAGACCGACTATTTCAAGGTCTTCAACCGCGATGTCATTATCTCGCCGAACTTCCATGAGTTCGCCTTTGACCTGCAGACGGACAAAGAGGGCAATTTCTATTTCTCGAAAGGTAGCCCGGTGAAGGGACGCGGGCGCGGGTTCGATCCCATCCTGCCGCATCATGGCATCGTCGCGAAGATTTCTCCTGATGGAAAAAAATTCGAAGTGGTCGCGACCGGGCTTCGCGCGCCGGGTGGAGTGGGCGTGGGGCCCAACGGTGAAATCACCACCGGCGAGAACGAGGGAACGTGGCAACCTTGCTGCAAGATCAACTTCGTGAAGGCGAAGGACACGCCCGCGTTTTTCGGAACCGAGCCGGCGCGTCACTCGCTCACCGACGCGCCTTTCACCGCACCGCTGGTTTACCTGCCGATGGACGTGGACAATTCGGGAGCCTCCCAGGTGTGGGTGCCTGAGAACGCTAAATTCGGCCTCAAGACTGGCGAGATGCTCCATCTCTCCTACGGGAAATCTAGTATCTACCGCGTCCTGCCGGTGGCAGGAAATGGCAAGCCCCAGGCCGCTGTTGCCAAGCTGCCCATCCAGCTCCTATCCTCCGCGATGCGCGCGCGCTTCCATCCGGATGGCTCGCTTTACGTGATCGGCTTCCGAGGCTGGCAGTCGAACGCCGTCTCCGAGGCCGCGTTCCAGCGTGTTCGCCACTTGCCTGATGAAGTAACAACTGTACCGGAAAAATTCGCCATCACCGCGAAGGGTGTCGCGCTGACATTCCCAGTGGAACTCGATGCCGAACTGGTCGGCGACATGACGAGCTATTCCGTGCAGCGGTGGGATTACGTGCGCGGACCTCAATACGGTTCGGGTGAGTTTTCCGTGGATAACGTGGACACGGCTGCCCGCGAGCAGGCGCTCGCAGCCGAGTCGCAGAAGCACCGCAAGCGGGACAATGTGAAGGTGGAGTCCGCGAAACTTTCCGCAGACGGCAAAACGCTGGAACTCGTGCTCGAAGGAATGAAGCCCTCGATGTCGCTCAAGATCGGATACGATCTGGAGGATGAGGATGGCGAGTTCCTGAATGGCGAGATCCACACGTCGGTCCACGGCAATTAACCTAACGCTCTCACTCATGCTCAGGTTTCTCTCGCTAGCGTTCTGCCTGATTATCGCCGCGCGTGCCGAACTCATCGCGACTTTTAATCAGGGCGGTGAGACAGACACACGAATCGACCGTATGGTCGCGCTCTCGGTTCCGGCCGGGCAGCCGCCCACGCCGTTCCTCAACGCGGGGAAATTCGATGCGGAGTGGAAAGGTTCCATCGAGCTCAAGGAACGGAAGAGGCTTTATTTTTCCTTCGAAGGAATCGGAATGGCTGTGCTCACGCTCGGTGGTGAGGAAATCCTGACGGAGGAGGGGGCCCTAGGCGCCGCAAAGACGAAGCGGCTGCGCCTTAACCCAGGCTTGCATGAGATTCGCGTCTCCTACCGCAGTGCGGAGGATGGTTCCGGGTCTTTGCGGCTTTATTGGGAAGAGGAAGGGATGCCGCGTCAAACGATTCCACCCACCGCATTCACCGCCGCAGCCACCGATGAAGCCAAGCTCGGCGAGCTGAGGCGGCATGGCAGGGTGGTGTTCACCCAGCAGCATTGCGCGAAGTGCCATGCGCCCGAGGGCGGCTTCGGGCCAAGCCCGATGCCCGAGACGGGGGAGATCGCGCCCATTCTCGCGGGGATCGGTGATCGGGTGGCCGAGTCTTGGTTGCGGAATTGGATCGCCGATCCGAAGGCGATGAAGCCCAGTACGAAAATGCCCAACCTGGTCGATCCCAAAACACCCGAAGGTTTGCAGAAAGCGGCCGACCTCGCCGCTTTTCTCGCCGCGTCGAAATTGGGCGCTCCCGCGCCCCCCGCTCCCGATCCGGCTCTAGCAAAAGCGGGCGGTGTCGTTTTCCACGAGCTCGGCTGCGTTGCCTGCCATGATCAGGCCGCCGGTGATGCCTCGCGCGTGCCACTGAACAACGTCGCTGCCAAATACCTGCCGGGTCAGCTTGTGGCGTTCCTGAAAAAACCCGAAGCTTACCACCCCTTCACAGGCATGCCGAATTTCAAGCTCACAGATGACGAGGGCGCTTCGCTGGCCGCCTATCTAACAGTTTCCTCCCAAGGGAAAGATACGAAACTCGGCTATGCGTTTCCAGCAGGCGACGTGACCCGCGGGGCGGAGGTTGCGGCAAGTTTGCACTGCGGCACCTGCCATCCAGGGCTGCCAGGTGGCGTGCCAAGTGCGCCCACTTTGGAGAAAGTTTTCAAGGCGGATTGGGCGGAAAAGGGGTGCGTTTCGGATAAGGACAAACGTCCCACATTGCCTGTGATGAACCTCGCTGAGGGTGATAGGGAAGGGTTGCTGGCGTTCTCGAAGGCCGGGCCGAACTCACTCAAAAAGGATAGCGCTGCGGAGTTCGCTGGACGTCAGATCTCTTCCAAAAACTGTACCGCTTGCCATGCGATGGATGGGAACGCATCCCGTCTCGATTCTCTACACGCCTCGACAGCAGGTCTTGCTGCGCATGTCAAAGAACTCAACGAACGTGTCGATCAATCCCGGCCGGCACTCACCTTTGTTGGCGAAATGCTTTTCAGCACTTACATTGAGTCAATGCTCGCCGGAACTGTCGAGGAGCGTCCTAGGCCATGGTTGGCTACGCGTATGCCGGCTTTTCCCGCCCATGCGAAAACGATGGCCGCGGGCCTCTCGCGCGTCCATGGCTTTGAGCCCTGCCCGCCTGTGAAAGTGGAGGTAGATCCCGCGCTCGCGGAAATCGGTAAGAAGCTGGTCAGTGCGGAGGGCTTCGGCTGCACCACCTGCCATGGTATCGGCGCCCAGCCACCGACTGCCGCGTTTGAGGTCGGCGCGGTGAATTTCGCCCTCACGCCCGGCAGGCTGCGGGAGGAATTCTATCACCGCTGGATGGATAATCCGGCGAGTGTCACGCCCAGCAGCAAGATGCCCCGTTATTCCGAGGGTAATGACTCCCAGCGCACCGATGTCCTCGAAGGGGATGCTCGCAAGCAATACCAGGCAATCTGGCAGTGGTTGCACTCGGATCAACGTTAAGCGGCGGATCATCGAATGCCCCTAGACTACCGGGGTGGCGCCCTGCACATAAAATCTTTCCAATCGTCCGGCTTTGCTCTGGAATTCCTTCATGTCTTATATCGATGAAGATTTCCTGCTCTATTCCAAAACCGCACGTAGGCTATACCATGAGATTGCGGCGAACCTGCCAATCATCGACTACCATAACCACCTGTCGCCGAAGGAGATCGCTGAGGACAAGCGCTGGGAAAATATCGCGGACATGTGGCTGGGACATGACCATTACAAGTGGCGGTTGCTTCGTGCGAACGGCATCGGTGAGGAGCGAATCACAGGTGATGCCAGCCCGCGCGAAAAGTTCCAGGCTTTCGCCGAGACGGTGCCCTATACTCTACGTAACCCCATGCACCATTGGGTGCACATGGAACTTCAGCGTTACTTCGATATCCAAACCCTGTTGACGCCCGACACCGCCGATGAAATCTGGGCAAAAACTTGTGAGCGCCTCGCCGAACCCGATTTCTCCGCCCGCTCGCTTCTGAAAAAGTTCGATGTTCGCGTGGTGGGAACCACGGATGATCCCGCCGATTCGCTCGATGACCATCGCGCCATTGCTTCATCCGGTTTCAGTTGCAAAGTTCTACCCACATTCCGCCCGGACAAGGCTTTTCAGGTCGATAGGCCGGATCTCCTCAACCTTTGGCTTGATCGCCTCGGAAATGTTTCCGGTGTCGCCATCCATAACCTTTCGGATTTGCTCGCCGCGTTGCAGAAGCGTCACGACGACTTTCATGCGGCCGGTGCCCGCCTTTCCGACCACGGCCTTGACCGCTGCCCCGCCATCCACTGCACCGACGAGGAGGCGGCGGCGATTTTTGAGAAGGCGCGCGCTGGCAAAGTCGTCTCTGCGGAGGATAAGGAGCGCTTCTCCTTCTATCTCCTCGTCTTCACAGGACAGCTGGATGCGGCGCGCGGCTGGACAAAGCAGCTCCACCTTAATCCTGTTAGAAACACCAACTCGCTGATGTTCCAGAAACTGGGACCCGACGCCGGCTTCGATACGATAGGCGACACCCAGCAAGGCAAGGCGCTTTACTCATTCCTCGATGCGCTGGCCTCCCGCGAATCCCTTCCTAAAATGGTTCTCTACAACATGAATCCGCGCGATAACTATCTTTTCGCCGCGATGACCGGAGCGTTCCAAGACGGCACGATCCCCGGCAAAATCCAGTTTGGCTCCGGCTGGTGGTTCCTCGACCAGAAGGAGGGCATGGAAATGCAGCTCAACGCCCTTTCCAACTGCGGCCTGCTTTCCCGTTTCGTCGGTATGCTCACCGATTCACGCTCCTTTCTCTCCTTCCCGCGCCACGAATACTTCCGCCGCATCCTTTGCAACCTCATCGGCAACGAGGCCGAAAAGGGTGAACTGCCCGACGACTTCGAAACCCTCTCAAAACTCATTGCCGACATCTGCTTCCACAACGCAAACCGCTACTTCGGATTCAACGTATGAAATACCTCCTTTTCCTGACAGCCCTCGCCGCTTCGTCCGCCCTCGCCCGCCCGGTTTACATCGGCACGGGGGCGGATGGCATTTACCTAGCGCAATTCGACTCCGAAACAGGCGTCCTGACGGAACCTGCGCTCGCGGCTAACTACGAGGCGCCGGGTTTCCTCGCCCTCCATCCGGTAAAACCTGTGCTTCACTGCGTGGGGGGAGGGGATACGGTCGCATCTTTCTCCATCGCGGAGGATCACTCTCTCACTTTGCTCGGCTCCACACCCAGCGGCGGGAAAGGGCCATGCCACCTCGCCATCGACACCTCAGGCCGCACACTCGCTGTCGCTAACTACGGCGGCGGTAGCTTCGCCACGATCCGCCTCGATGCGGACGGCAAGCCTGGCGAGATCATCTCGCTCGTGAAAATGGAAGGCTCTGGCCCAAACAAAAATCGCCAAGAAGCCGCCCACGCCCACGGTGTTTATTTCGACAAGGCGAACCGCTTCCTCTTCGTGCCAGACCTCGGCATCGACAAAGTATTGATCCGGAAATTCGACCCCGCGAGCTCAGTCCTTTCCGGAAACGCGACCGACGATATGATCTCACCGCCCGGCGGCGGGCCGCGACACATGGCGTTTTCCCCAGATGAGAAACACACCTACGTCATCAACGAACTGACCAACACAGTCAGCGTCGCGCAGTTCAATGCGGAAACGGGAGCTCTCAAACCCATCCAGGAAATAGGCACCCTGCCGGAAGGTTTTACCGAGCCAAACAGCACCGCCGAGATCGAGGTGCATGCGAACGGAAACTTCGTCTATGGCTCGAACCGCGGCCACGACTCCATCGTCGTTTACAAGCGTGATCCAAAATCCGGCAAACTCACTCTCGTCCAGCACGCGCCCTGCGGCGGCAAGGCACCCCGCCATTTCAAGATCGATCCCTCCGGCAAATGGCTCCTCTGCGCCCACCAGAACAGCGACACGATCTCCGTCCTCAGCCTCGACCCCGCCACCGGCCTACTCGGCGAACCGAAGTCCACCGTCCGCGCCCCGAAGCCGATCTGCATCCTTTTCCCGTAGCTGCGCATAGGTAGCGGATGGTTATCCTCGTCCCACAAAATTGACAAATCGTGGGACAGCGCTTATCAATTTCGCATGGCAGAAGGTATCAACGTAAGATTTTCGGGAACTCTCCAACAGTTCATCCATGATCGGGTCGATGGATCTGGGCTTTACAGTTCTGCCAGCGAATACATACGTGACTTGGTTCGGCGGGATCTCGAGCGTGAGGAGGAACGACGTTGGGACGGCTTGCGCGCGGAGTTGGCCAGAGGGCTTGCCGCCGAAGAAACGGCATTTGTGCCGCTGAATGCGGCAACCTTGCTGCAAAAAGCCAAAGCCAGGATCGACGGGGATGCGGATTAAAATTCTCCCGCCCGCCGAGTCGCGATTACTGGCGATTTGGCGATACACCTGCAAAAGATGGGATGAGGAACAAGCTGATTCCTACATTGCTGGCCTGGTAGCGGCCGTCGAAGAGGCGGCGGATCGCCCTGAATCTTGGAAGTCCGTGCGAGACCCGGCGCTGCACGGAGTGTGGTTCATACGCTTTCGCCATCACTTTATCTTTTTCCGCCAACTTCCCAGCGGTTGCCTCGGTGTCATTTCAATTCTTCACGAGTCTATGGATATTCCGCGCCGACTCGAGGAGGATACGAATGAAACATAATAGCCCGTTAGTATCGCGAGTTCCCGTACCTCGCCGGGGTTGACCAATCGGGTTTCCCGGCTACACATACCGCATATGCAGCAGGACGAATCCCAGAAGAACGACGAAACCGAGGCGACCGAAGCCCCGCAAACCACCGCCGAACCAGCCGTGGAACTGGACCCATGGGAACAACTTGAGGCCGAGGCTTCGAAATGGAAGGAGCTATCCCTCCGCACCGCCGCCGAAATGGATAATCTCCGCAAGCGCACCGCCCGCGAACGCGAGGAGGCCATCCGCTATGCGAACCAGCGCCTCCTTGAAGACCTTCTCCCTGTGATCGACAACTTCGAGATGGGCATGCAGGCCGCCGCGCAGGACACCTCCTCGATGATCTACATCGGCATGGACATGGTTCGCAAACAGCTCGCCGAATTTCTCTCCAACCAAGGCGTCGAGGAAATCCCCGTCACTGGCCAATTCAACCCGAACCTCCATGACGCCGTCTCGCAGGAACTCTCCGACCAACCCGAAGGCGAGATCCTCCGCGTCACCCGCCGCGGCTACAAACTCCGCGACCGCCTCCTCCGCCCCGCCTCTGTTGTCGTGGCTTCCGCAAGCTCTCTTCCTTGAGAGTTGAATTTTGAATTTTGAATTTTGAATTTTAGATTATGCCCCGCGATTACTACGAAATCCTCGAAGTCCCGAAAAACGCAGACGCTTCCGAAATCAAGAAGGCCTACCGCAAGCTCGCGGTGAAATACCATCCGGACAAGAACCCTGGCGACAACACCGCCGAGGAAAAGTTCAAGGAACTCGGTCAGGCTTACGAGGCGCTCTCGGATCCCGACAAGCGCGCGGCCTACGACCGCTATGGCCACTCCGCTTTCAATGGCGGCATGGGCGGCGGTGGACGCGGCGGTTTCCACGATCCGGCGGACATTTTCTCGCAGGTCTTCGGCGGTGCATTCGGCGGCGGCTTTGAGGAATTTTTCGGCGGTGGCGGACGCAAGAAATCCGGCAAACAGCGCGGCTCCGATCTCCGCTACGATCTTGAGATCACCTTGGAAGAGGCGGCCAAAGGCGTGGAGAAGGAACTCGAGATCGAGCGCAACGTCCCCTGCGGCAAATGTAACGCGTCCGGCTCGAAAGGCTCGGGCGGCGTGAAAACCTGCTCCACCTGCGGCGGGCGCGGGGTCGTCGGGCGGCAGGCGGGCATTTTCATCCAGCAGAGCACCTGCCCGGAATGCCGCGGCAACGGCGAGATCGTTTCCGATCCCTGCGGTGATTGCCGGGGCGAGGGCCGCGTTGAGCGCGAGACCCGCATCAAGCTCCGCATCCCGGCGGGCGTCGATACCGGCGTGCGTCTTCGCTCCTCCGGCAACGGCGACGCGGGCGTGCGTGGCGGCGAGGCAGGCGATCTCTACGCCTTCATCCACGTCTCCGACCACGATATCTTCGAGCGCGAGGGCCACACGCTGTTCTGCGATGTCCCGCTGCCCTTCAGCACGGCGGCGCTCGGCGGCGAACTGAAAGTCCCCACCCTCGACGGCCAGTCCTCCATCAAGATCCCAACCGGCACCCAAGGAGGCACCACGTTCCGTGTCCGCGACAAGGGCATGCCCTCGCTTTCCGGCGGTCATCGCGGCGACCTCAATGTCACCGTCCAGGTCGAGGTGCCGACGAAGCTCAACAAGGAGCAGGAGGAAAAACTCCGCGCGTTCTCCGAATCCATCGGCGACCACAACTCGCCGGTGCAGCACGGTTTCCTAGAGAAAGCGAAACGCTTCTTCGATCTGTAACGTGGCGGCGGATTGCATCCGCCATGCCATAAAAAACGATAGCTGGGCAGGGCGGATGCAATTTGAGGAAGGTTTTGACAAAAATCCACTTCCTCCATCTCCGCTGCGCTCCGGTTGCCGCCACGGGCGATCAGCCGACCCAAACGCTCTTGAGGTAAGGTTCCTCCGGGAAATCCTCCGGCATGGCGGCGGGTTCCATGTTCGGCATAGCGATCATGCGCATGAAGTCCTTTTCGGAAACGCCCCGGAAGTTCGTGCAGCAGAGCATCCATCCGCTTTTCACCAGAACCTTGCTCGCCAGCTCCGCGAGTTCGCCGAAGTCCCTTTCCACTCTAAATACCTTACCCTTCTCGTCGCGGGAAAACGTCGGCGGATCAATCACGATCCCGTCGAATTTCCGGCCCTGCTTCGCGAACCGTTTCAGCCAATGGAACGCGTCGCCTTTGCAGAAATGGTGCGCGGCGTCGTCCATCGCGTTGTGGCGGAAGTTTCGCTTCGCCCATTCCAGATAAACGGAGGAGAGATCGAGAGTCGTTGTTTCCCCGCCGCCCGTCGCGCCCGCCACCGAGAAGCCGCCGGTGTATGAAAACAAATTCAGCAGTTTCCCGCCGCCTGACATCCGCCGCATCACCTCCGCGCGGTTCAGGCGCTGATCGAGGAATATGCCCTGTGAGTATCCGCTCTGGAACGAGACCTCGAAGGCGAGCCCGTTCTCGCGAATGAGGAACGATTGTGACTGCGGCGTCCCGCCGCAGTCCGTCTCCACCGCGTCCCGCGGTGGGACAGCCTCCGCCCCGTAAAGATGCACCGGCGATTCCTTCTGGTGCTTGTCGAGCCGCTTCCAATACACGCTTTTCCCGCCCGCCTTCAGCCAATCTTTCACCTCGCTCGCGATCTCGCCGCCCGGCGTCATTGCCATCCATTTGCCGGCGTAGCTCTCCAGTGCGAACCCCGGTATCCCGTCGCCCGCGCCATCCACCAGCCGCACCGCATCCGTCCCGCCATCCAGGATCGCGTTTCTCTTCTCCACGGCATCATCCAGCAATTTCCCTAACACGCTGGGGAGTAAATGCTGAAAAGCTGAAAAGCTGAAACACTGAATTTCCACTTCCCCGCCCTGCATCATCCCCCCATCCTATGCCCGCCCCTTTTCCTTGAGGTTTAGAGTTTAAAATTTAAAGTTTATGAGAGTCCTCCTCACCACCTGTTCCTACCAGGACACCCCCGGCCCGCATCACGAACTCATGGCCGCCCAGGGCTGGGACATCATCTGCGAGCGCGGCCCACTTTCCGAATCCCGCATGCTTGAGCTGGCGGGGCAGGGCTTCGATGCCTTCCTTTGCGGCGACGATGCGATCACCCGCGCCGTGCTCGAAAAATGCGCACCCAAGCTCCGCGTCATTTCCAAATACGGCATCGGCCTCGACAAGATCGATCTGCCTGCCACCAAGGAAATGAAAATCCCTGTGCTCTTCACGCCGGGCGTGAACCACGACACCGTCGCCGAGCACACCTTCGCGCTGCTGCTGGCTCTCACGAAAAACCTCGTGCCGTCGATCGAGGCCACCCGTGCCGGGAAATGGACGCGCCTCACCGGCTTCGAGTTGCTCAACAAGCGCATCGGGCTCATCGGCCTGGGCCGCATCGGTCAGGAGGTTGCGAAGCGCGCCCATGCCTTTGGGATGGAAGTCCACGGTTTCGGAAACTACTGGCCCGATGACGTTGCGGAACAATACGGCATTACCCGCCACAACACGCTCGATTCCCTCTTCGCGGCCTCCGAGATCATCTCCCCGCACACCAAGCTCGCGCCGGATTCCCACCACTGTGTGAACATAGCCCGCCTCAACCTCATGCCGGACAACTCATGGCTCGTGAACGCCGGCCGCGGAGAACTCATCTCCCAGCCCGACGTGATCGTCGCCCTCGATTCCGGCAAGCTCGCCGGTTACGCCACCGATGTCCTTGACGAGGAACCACCCGCCGCCGATCACCCGCTGCTCCACCATCCCAAGGTCATCGTCACCCCGCACATCGGCTCGCGCACTTACGAGTCCGTCCCGCGCCAGGCCATGAAATCCCTCACCAACCTCATCAACGCCCTCTCCGGCCAAGGCGACGCAAACTGCGCCAACGGCGTGATCTAAGCCCTCATAATCATCCGCCAAAATTCACACCTTATTCAAAATGAACGGCCTGTTCACCGCCACCGATTTTCATAGTCGAACGCATTCAGCTAACTGAATTTCGAATCCATTGACTCCCAGTGTATTAGAAATTAGAACGCGCCGATGATAAATGGAAATTGCTTCGTGATTTGCCTGCTGTTTGTCGTGGGCATGGGATGTCCCGCATGGAGTCAGGAACAAAACAAGGAGAAAGCCGCTATGGCCGCAAACGCGCAAGCGATTCGTCCCTTGGCCGACGGTTTCGTTACCGTATTCAAGTCCCCAGATCCCAAACAGATCTATGCCTACAGTCCAGGCATCGCTCGGTTGGACAGCGGGAGGTTGGTCGCCACACTCGATCTCGGGGGACCAGGCATGAAAGCCTGGCCGGAACCCAAAGGATTGCGCGACGGCCAGCCCATACAGACCAAGATCTTCACATCGGATGATGCCGGCAATAGCTGGACGCATCGCGCAGATGCGCCGTTGATGCATGCCCGGCCTTTCACGGCGGGGAAATCCCTGTATGTGCTCGGGAATGCGGAAAATCTCGTGATTATCCGTTCGGACGATCACGGCGACACCTGGAGTAAACCGAGTCCGCTGACTAAGGGGGAGGACTGGATCCAGGCTCCCTGCAACGTTCACTACGCCAACGGGTGTGTCTATTTGGTCATGAACAAGCGTCCCTACCCGCCGCCCAAGGCGTGGCCGGTCAGCATCGAAGCGCCGGTGTTGATGCGCGGCAAACTCGGCGACGACCTGACCCGGCGCGAGAGCTGGACGTTTGCCACCACGCTGGCATTCCGCGACATCGTCAAGCCCGAGCAGCTTGACTGGTTCGGGGTGCCGTTCTTTGAGTCGAAGTTTGATCGGCAAACGATGCCCGCGCCCGGCCGAGCCATGGATCCCATCGGCTGGCTCGAGACCAACGTGGTGCAATTCACCGATCCCGACCACCTCTGGTATGATCCGAGCGGCCGGACCTTCCACCTCTGGAGCCGCGCGCACACCGGCGGCACCGGCTATGCCGCGATTGCCAAGGTCGTCGAACAAGGTGACAAGCCTGGAACGGGCGAGATGACGACGATGTTGGAGAAGGTCCCTTCCGGCAAGATCATGCTCTATGTGCCGTGCCCCGGCGGGCAGATGAAATTCCATGTGCTGTTTGATGAACAGACGAAGCTCTACTGGCTGCTCTCCACCCAAGCCACTGACAGCATGATCCGGCCCAACCGCATGCCCGCGGACCGCTACAGCCTGCCGAACAACGAACGCCGCCGCCTGCAACTGCATTTCTCGAAAAACATGATCGACTGGTGCTTCGCCGGCCTGGTCGCCACCGGCCCGGTGGAGAAGGCCTCGCGCCACTACGCCTCCATGACCATCGACGGCGACGACCTGGTGGTGCTCAGTCGATCCGGCGACGAACAGGCCAATAGTCCGCACGACGGCAACCTCATCACCTTCCACCGCGTGAAGGACTTCCGCGGGTTGGTGTACTAACGGGAAGATGAACACGGCCGCAAAAAACCAAAAACAAAGGAGAATAAGATGATAAAGAGAAATTGCTTCGTAATTAGCCTGCTGTTTGTCGTGGGCATTGGATACCCCGCATGGAGTCAGAAACAAACCAAGGAGAAAGCCGCCATGGCCGCAAACGCGCAAGCGATTCGTCCCTTGGCCGACGTTTTGGCACAAACAATCCAGCCGCTCGCGCAAAATGCCGTTATCGTGCACCGATCCGAGCATCCAAACGAACTCTTTGTGGGAAGCCCCTCAATCGTCCGCTTGTCCGGTGGCCGCCTTGTCGTATCATTGGACCAGTTTGGCCCTGGAGTTGGCAAGTATTGCACGGGGCCGATCGGCGACCGTTTTCATTTCGGGCACAAACTTCAAGGCTTGGTTTACACGTCTGATGACGGCGGTGCCACCTGGACGCTCCGGGCGAAGTTTCCATTCTGCCATGCGCGCCTGTTTCTGGCCGGGGACACCTTATACTTGTTGGGGCACAAAGGGAACATCATGATCATGGCATCCAGGGACGGAGGGATTAACTGGACAGAGCCCGCCTCACTCACGGACTACGATGACACCGGGGCGCGTTATACGCAGGCACCAGCCAATGTGCTGATAGTCGATGGTCGCGTCTACTTGATCATGATGTATATCACGGATCTGACATATCGCGACTACTTCGTTAGCACGCTGGCCTTGGTGGCGATGCGAGCTCCTGTTGACCACGACCTCTGCAGCCGCGAGAATTGGGTGATATCCGCCCCGTCCAAGCCATTTCGTGAGCTTGTCCCGACGGACAAACTTGATTATTGTGGTATCCCGTTCTATCCAACGCCAGAGGCGAAAACCGGCACCTTCGTCGCCCCTGGGCGACGGGCGGCTCACATCGGTTGGCACGAGGCCCATCTCGTGCAAATCATCGACCCCAATCACCTATGGTTCGATAAAACGGGTTCGAGTTTCCATGTGCTGGCCCGAGCAGATGCACACCGCAGCAATATAGCGGCGCTTGCGGTGCTACGTCTGCAGGAGGACGGCAGCATGCAATTTGATCTCCAAAAAACACCGGCAGGAACGAACATCGCCTTCCTCCCCATGCCGGGCGGCAATATCAAGTTTCATGTGTTATTCGATGACGCCACACAACTCTACTGGCTCCTATCCAACCAGGTCACCGATAGTATGACCAATCCCGTGAAATTGCCGGCAGATGGAAGGTATGGCTTGCCAATCGATCAACGAGAACGGCTTGTGCTTCACTTCTCACACAACCTGGTCGATTGGCAGTTTGCCGGATTGGTAGCGAAAGGCAAGACTGACAGAGAGTCGCGCCACTATGCCAGCATGGCCATTGATGGCGAGGACCTGGTCGTCCTCAGCCGTTCAGGCGACGTCCAGGCAAAAAACGCACATGATACCAACCTGATCACCTTCCACCGGGTGAAGGGATTTCGGGGGCTGGTGTACTGAGCACGGGCAAGAAGTTCGCGCTGCATGAACTCACCGACGAAGTGCTCGGCTCGACCGCCTATTTCGCGCATCTTTATCACTCGCGGGAGCGCGGTCTCAACGAGAACACCAACGGCCACATGCGGCCGTATTTCCCGAAGCGCAGGGATTTCGAAAAGACCAGCGACGAGCGGGTGCGCGAGGTCCAGGACAAGCTCAATGACCGCCCGAGAAAATGCCTTGTCTGGAGGACACCGCGCGAAGTATGATTCATTACGTTCGCCATCCTAGCGCTTCTGGGTTGAATCCGCCATGCCTATATGTTGAGGAATAAAATTTGCAAAATACAAAGAGTGCGACCGGCCGTCTGGCTGGTGTGCACGGTCGTATTGTTGGTGGGCATCGTTGCTGTCGTGTTGAGCCGCAGGACTCCACGAAATGATACCAGGCGCTCCTTGGTAACGCAGGCCGCGCAAACCGGAACCACGGGTATTTCCGGAACTGACCGGCCGGTTCCGATAACAAAGCGTAGTTTGCGCGCGGGCGCAGACGCGAATGAGCCTCCCGGCGCTCCCGGTCCCAGCGACCAAGATGAAAGATGGGAGTGGCTTCAGAGCCTGCGGGCATGGGGGATGAAGAACCCGCTTATCGCCAGCAGGTGGGCGATTGAAACCCTTTCCCCGGAGGAATGTTGGTTCTTCTTGGGCGAGACCGGAGGCATCGCCTTTCGACTTGGTGCCGAAGACATGCAGAAAGGGCTGTCCTTGCTCGAGAAATTGAAGAAGTGGGACGGACAAAAAAGGTTTGGGTTTGAGGATGGGGAGACGATGTATACCGTGCTGATGGCGAAATTCGCGGCGGGAGCGGTGGCCAGCGATCCAGCCAAAGCGATCGAATTGGCGAGAGAGTTTGGCAGACGAGAAGCTCGGGGTATAAAGGCGAGGATTTCCGGCTCTACGAACTTGCCGGACACTGGGTAGAATTGGATGTTCAACAAGCCACCCAATGGGCGCGCAGCCTCACGGACGCCGCGGAACTCGATGCGGTCGTTGAGGCGATCAGCTGGTCGCTCGTCAACGGTGGCCGCCGCAATGACATGATCGATTGGGTCAATTCCCTAAGCGAAAAACCGACCGCCTACGACCAAGCAGTAACGACGATACTTCAGCAGTTACCCCAGAATGAGCTCGGCTCCATGTTGAAAGCGTTGACGGTCGAACCTCCATCTGACGCGCCCATGGCTCTGTCTTTGATTCGCGGGATCAGAGAAAACCGCTATGCGAAAGGCGTTCTTTTTGGCGAACTCGTCCAACAGCTTGCCAGCGGCTTGGGCGAAGAGTGGCTGAACAATGCCGAGGTTAGATTTGAGCTCAATGGAGCGATTGCTGATGCCGCAGCGACAATGCCGCGCCGTGATGCGCTCAATTACTTGGCGACAGGAGGTGGGGGAATCATTCCTGAAGTCGCAGTCGGGACATGGTCACCCGCTTGGATCGAGTGGGCCGAGAAGAATCCGTCCGCCGCGACCAAATGGCTTGCAGAATCCGAGATCAGGGATAAACGAACGGATATTGTTCAGGCGCTCAGCAAGAGAGTAACGCAAGAGAATGTGGCGGCTGGTTTTGCCCAATACGGGTATAGCATCGTGCGCGACAATCAGGGAGATTTTCGGCTCACACTCAGTAGCAGGACGTCTTTCGGGCAGGTGCAGGAATCAACCTATGCCAACGGACAATGGAACCCTCCGCTCCCGCAAGATTTGCAGGGGGAAGCGGGGAAATTCATCATGGAGCCTATCAGGGCAAGGCAGAATTTGTATTCTGCTTTAGAAAAACTCCAGAACCCCTGACCTCACTACTGAAAGAATCGACGAGCATTGATACAAACTGATGGTACCTAAAAAAATCAATCCGAAAGGACTGACCCCAATGGCAGACCCCAATGGCAAGTCCTCTCGATCTCGATTGATCTCACCCCCAACCCATTTCCACACAAAAACAACCCATAGAGCAAACTCCCTGCGGATAAAAATCATCTTGCCCATCCTCGTTGTGATGACTAAAAATTCATCCTATGAACGGACAACCCAGAGCTACGCCCTTCCGTGCGGCATTTGCAGGTATTATACAGCGTGCTGCATTTGCAGGACAAATACCGCGTGCTGCTCAATAACACTGTTAGGCAAGAAATGAAGAACTCTCGATGACCACTTCACCAGTGATCCACAATCAGCTTACGAGCCTTTACGAAGAGATAATGTGGCTCCGTGGGAGACCCAATATCACATCAAGCGTAGCGCGGTCATGGTATACTCACGCTTGTGCAGAGCGTTTCAAGAAGCACATTCGACGGTTTTCTGGGCGTGTTTCGAAGATGTCCACCGATCCAGACGCGAAGCTCCAACTTGAGCATCACCGGAGAATACAGACGGAACTCACAAGCCTTGTTGAGAGGCATCATCTTGCAGGCATTTCGGATCCTGATGATTTCATCGACACCGTCATTTTGTTCGAAGAAGTTCACATCGTTACATTCACAGAGAACTATTCAGCCCGGCGAGCCAAAGGAGATTATGTGCTAGCGGGCATTGAACTCATCGATTTTGACACTTTGCCAATCGACGATCAGCAGCGGTTGTGGCGAAGGATGCTTAACGGGCGAGTGGCAAACCATGCCGAATACAATCCAAACAAGAAGAAGCCTAACAAGACGCTCCATCCAACGGCGGGTAACGCTCCTGTTTGAATTCGGGCTTTCCTCCCCGCCGTGGATGAGCTAGACGTTAGGCAGAAACAATTCAATTTCCAGTATGAGCAATAAACTACAGCATTACATAAATCGTTACCGTTACAATAAATTGCATACCATGCTACCCGATATTCAGGGGGGGGAGGCTGCGTGTGGTCAAGATATTCTAATACATCAACTTACTGGCCGAAAAAAGAATGGCGTCTTCGTTGACATCGGAGCAAATGACGGTGTCTCCATTAGTAATACACTCATGCTTGAGAAGGACTTTGGCTGGAGCGGAATTGCAGTTGAACCGATTCCATCAATTTTCGAGAAGCTGAAATCAAGTAGGAAGTGCCACACGGTTCACGGCTGTGTAACCCCAAAGGCGGGAAAAGCTAAGTTTTTAGAAATGGTTGGCGGTCCGAATATGCTTAGCACACTTGCGATGCATAATGTTGGACTTACAGCAAGGCGATTGAGAAAGAACGCAGAGCGGCACAATGCGAAAATTAATGAGATTGATGTGGATTGTTATACTCTTCAGTCATTGGTGGATAGATTCAGAATAAAGGAAATCGATTTTCTTAGTGTCGATACCGAAGGTGGCGAGTTAGAAATACTACAGAGCATTGATTTTGATTCTATTCCTGTTGGAGTAATATCTGTTGAGAATAATTATTTTACCGCAAATATACGACGCTTTCTTGAGTCAGAGGGTTTTTTGTATGTTGGAACCTTCAAAATCGATGAGATTTATGTTTTCGGAGGAGTAGAACTTCGGAAGATGATGAAAAAGAGGGCCTAACAAGGCAGTGGAGCCAACGAGCATGGCTGTCACGTTTTGTGCTCCGAGCAGCACAAAACGCGCCAGCCATGCTCGCGGCTCACTTTGAACGTTCGGCAACAAAAGAAACGCCCACTTTTGCTGACGACCAAACAACCAAGGGCGACAAAAAAGGAAAATACAACATGGCAGACCAAATACTGAAAGACCGCAATGGTAACAGAATCGGTTCAATCGAAACTCGAAGCGACGGAACCCAGATTGGAAAAGACAAAAACGGCAATAGGCGAGGTGAATACGATGAGGCGGCCCCGAAAATCCGACCACTTATTGGCTAAGTTAAGCTATGGTGGATGGGTGCGACGGATTGATGGGAGATCATGGTTCTTGGGTCAAGGTTACTCTTCTTCTGGTGGAAAAGAAGGGGG
>Ga0247837_1002508_pt1 | contig 34433 bp, 24 predicted proteins | sample LaCtaG_2_FD_187115 | JGI IMG/M metagenome (GOLD analysis project Ga0247837, IMG submission 187115) | Freshwater microbial communities from meromictic Lake La Cruz, Castile-La Mancha, Spain - LaCruzMarch2015_14.5m | ecosystem: Environmental > Aquatic > Freshwater > Lake | place: Spain: Castile-La...
AGAAATCACAGTCACGACTGAAACAGTAATTGCGGCTTTGAGACGACGCTGTGCCGACTCTGTAGAGCAGCTGAGGCAGACGAAGGGCAAAATACAAGCCGCAGTGGACGAAGTTGAAAAGACGCTAAGCGACGATAGTCCTGCGTTGAAAGCAGAGTTCAGTGTCCCTATTCGGACGACGTTGGCGCATTCAGGAGGGGAACTCAAGCTCTTCTCGTATCGCATTGAGTCCAATTCCGGGACAGTGACCTTACACTTCCCTATTGCAGACCCTCCTATAGGCTACTTTCCTTGTGTTTGGAGCAATACGGTGAAGCTGATAGACTTGAAAACCAAGCAAAATGTCTCTTTTACAGTTTCTACTAACTTTGGTTATGGTGGAAGCTTCTGCTTCCTGGATACAAATTCTCTATTATGTGCAGGAGCGTCTCCTTTTTCAGCAGCAACGTACAATTTATACATTCCAAGTCGCGTTTTAACGCTTTTACAGCCGATGAGGACAGCCAGGAATTGCTTAGGGCTTGTTAAATCAGACTCCAGATTGTGCTCTACTGGCCCTACAGTGTTTGCTTTCGGTGGGTATAACCAAAGTACGCAGCTTACTTCATGTGAAAAGTTCACAATTTCGACTAAAGCTTGGACTCCGTTGAAAGATATGGCCAATCCAAGAGGAGTCTTTTCTCCCTGTGAATATAAAGACCAAATATACCTAGCTGATACGTATCCTTCGCATCGAGTAATCGAAATATTCGACATTGCGACTGAAAACTTCGCTGTCTTTCCAGTGTCTCTACCCACAACACTCTCCAACTACTCTGCTGCCTTTATTCTAGACGGCGAACTCACCATTCTTACTTATGACCAAATCGGTAAATTGGCGCTTAAGACTGAGACTCAGTTCCGAGTTTCTCAGTCAAATAAACAACAGTGCAGAAGCAGCTGTCCGCCACTTGTATATGGGAAAGTGGTCTACCTTGCTTACAGAGACTCCGGCGAATTACTGACCTACAGCCTAGAAAGCAACTCCTTCATAGTCTAAGCCTAGTCCAATAGCTTATTGCCTCCTCCTACTAAATGCATGAGCGCTAGGCACCCCTACCCGGCCAAGCCGTGTGTCTCTCCTCCGCCCAGTGGGTGTACCTGACCTCCCTGCCCTCCCCAGACACCTTCACAGGCGTGCAGCTGCTATTCCCCAGCGACCTGCCGCAGGACTCCATGCGTCTACATGCTGGGCAGGCGGAGGTGTTCATGTCTGACAGGGAAATGGCGGGACTGCGCAAAGATGTCAAGGAAGTCGCAATTCTGTCGAATGTGGGGAATTACGCGAAACTGCGACAAGGGTTTGTCTGGAGACGGAAATTCAATACGAAAACCGCTTCTTTGGAGCCGGAAAGTCTGCAGCCTATTTGTGTCTGCAAGCAGCCGCTGAACCCCGACTTCCCCTACTTGATCTGCGACAACTGCGGGCAAATCCTGCACGAAGCCTGCGTCCTGACCCCTCTCTGTCCCTTGTGCAAAGCGCCCTGTCCCTTCGAACGCTCCATTTCTCCAGAAACCCCCAAAAAACGGCCTAATGAAGCCGAAGTCCACAAGAAATCCTCCGCTTTCCAGGTCTCCAAGTACCCTTTACTGACCCCCCTCCTCGCCATAGACCTGCAAAAGCGCCTGGAAAAGCTCGGAGAAGCCACTCAAGCACTGATGACTTCCCTCTCCGAAGACACCAAAGTGAGGTACAGCTTCAAGGACAAAGTCCTCACTGCTTTGATGCTTGCGGAGGCGGAAAGCAGGTCGCAAAGAGGCAATTGTCCGCCTTCTGACCTCAAGTTAATGACCAAAATTGCGAAAGAGGTTGAGTCTTCGGTGTTTCTGTGTGCTGGGAAGCAGATCAAAAGCGGTAATTACATCAGGCGCGCCCGCACGCTGGTTTTCAACCTGTTAGACGAGAAAAACAGCGAATTAAGAGGAAATCTGCTCAGTGGGCAGTTGAAATCGAGGGATTTGGCGAATTTGGACAGCAAGGAACTCGCGAGTTCCGCAATGAAGAAGAGGAGGGAGGAGAGGGAGCGGAGGTATGTGGAGGAACAGCTGATTCGCCCGACTGAGGGGGAAAAACTCATCGTAAAGTCGCACAAAGGCGAGGGAATCATTGACATTGCTGCTTTGCACTATAATAACGGCAAGGACCTTGGGGAAGTCAACTTCGACATAGAGGAAATTCAGCCTGAATCTGCTCCAGAGGCTCTAAAAGCACAGCCTTTGGAGGCGGATTTGCGGAAAATGCAGCAAAGACTCCGCGACATCGCCCGCGAAAACAGCCCCGACGTAATTTCCACAGGCATAAAGCGCAGACTCGGCCTCTACCTGCGTCCTGAGCAAGTGGCAGTGGTGCTGCAGCAGGCGGAACTCGCGGAGAAGTAGTTAGTCTAGTAGCCGAGTTTGACGCGGTCTAGGAAGGCGCGGTAGTGCACTTCGCCGGTGCTGTGCAGGTCTCCGAGCTGCATGGCGAGGTCTGTTTCGGCCAGGCCGAAGCCGTGGCGACGCATTACATCGCGGAAACGGTCCACTGACATCACTCCTGTGCCTCGGTAGTCGCTGTCTCTCAAGTCCTCCTGCAAGCTCCCCACCTCCCGTCTCAGTCGGTCCAGCACTTCGTACTCCTCTGCCATAGCGTCTTTCACAAAGAGCTGGTACTGCACTCTGCCAGTCCTTGTCACATCGTACTTCCGAGTGAAGTCTGCAGCCTGGGAACTTGGCAGTCCGAGCGTGCTAGTTAGAATTTGGTGGAATTCGGTAGGGTCTAGAACTCCAGTATTTAGCATATCGCGGCTGCGCATAAGTTGGTAAAGGTCGATGCGGCGCTCTCGCAGGATAGTGCGGAGCAGGGAGAAGGGGTCTTGAGGCTCAGGCAAAGGCTGGGAGGGCTGTGGAGGAGGCTGGGCAAGGGCGGCAGACTGGGGCTTTGCCTTAGCGAAGAAGTGCCGACTGTCACGAGGATTCCGCGGACATTGAGCATTGACAGTGGTCTCATCCAACTCACACTCACAGAGCTTACACTGCATCTTCAGTCCACTCAGCTCTTCAGCGTATCTGTCGGTCAGTTGCACCCACTCCCGCAGCTCTTCCTCTGCTTCTTTGTCCACTTCTTGCTTTTGCCCGCCTTCGCCTTGCAGCAGTTCCCAGATTGCTGCGTTCTTCAGCTCTGCCAGTGCAGTTAGTCCTGCTGAGTCCTCCACGACTTGCCGAGTCTCGCTCAGTTCTTTCGGAAAGTCGTAACTGCCCACGTCAATATCTGTTTTGACGGGCTTGGCGAGTGCGAGTTCGCACAGATCTCTCAGTTCCGCGTGTTTGCGAAGGAAGTCAATAGGGTCGTTGCTCACTGAGTCGAGCGTCTGAATGATGTGTTGAATGCGGTCCAGGTCGCCCTGCACGCCTGCCAAGTAGTGCTCCAAAGTGGCTTCTTTCGTGCCTCCTGCGTAATTCAGCCGTTCATTCATTGAAGCGAACTCACTCCTCATATCCCTCTCAATGACTGTCTTCACCTCCTTGACTTCGTCCATCCTGCCCTCCACAGTCCCCAGCAGCTCTTCCAACTTGCTCTTCTTGCTGTACACATAGCTGTTCAGCAAGTTGTACACCTGTCCCAACTTGTACCTGTGCGCTTCCTCCACACTGCCAGTGGGGTGGTAGACTCCCTGCAGCAAGCAGTCTGTGCAGAGCAACTGGTCTCTACTGTAGGAGTAAGCGCTGTAGGGCTTGCTGTGGGCGGGACAGACTGGAGGCAGTTTGGCAGGCAGAGGGACGTAGGACTCGGTGGGGAGGCGGGACTTGTCGGTGGACTTGGGAGAGCCAGAGGGACTGGACTTCTTGGGACTGCGAGGACTGGAGGAGCCGGATCTACTACTGGCCTTGGCTTTCTTCTTCCCTGGCGCCTTCTTTTTCCCCTTTTCACTCATTTAAATACTAGCATTTCCCACAGCAGTCCGCCTATACCCTTTCCCATACCCCAACGAAAGCCGCCCTCCCTCCCCAAACACCAGTTCCCAGCCCACCCCAACTTCCATACGTGTGACTAATAATCAATAATGGCCGAGTTGACCTTCGCTGACTACGAGTTTCTCGCCGAGCTCGGACTCGAGCGTGTCAACGACGGCTGTTTCTCAGGCACTTGGAGCGGCAGTGGAGCGGAGCGCCTGGTCATCAGTCCCCACACCGGCAAGGCCATCGCCACAGTCAAGGAAGCCACTTTGGAGGAGTTGGAGACTTGCATGACTGAGGCTGGGAAGGCGAAGACCTTCTGGGCGAATTACCCCGCCCCGAAGAGAGGCGAAATTGTGAGGCAAATTGGGGAGGCGTTGAGAGACAAGAAGGAAACGCTAGGCAGACTCATCAGCCTGCAAATGGGCAAAATCTACGACGAAGGGCTGGGCGAGGTGCAGGAATTCATCGACATGTGTGACTACGCTGTGGGTCTGAGTCGGCAGTTTTCAGGCCACGTGTTCCCTTCTGAGCGGTCTAAGCACTTCATGATGGAGGTGTGGAACCCGCTGGGCATCGTAGGAGTCGTGACGGCCTTCAACTTCCCCTGCGCAGTGTTCGGGTGGAACGCTGCCATTGCAATGGTGTGCGGGAATGTGGTGATATGGAAGGGAGCCACGTCCACTTCACTGGTGTCTATCGCAGTGACACGTATTGTGGCGGAGGTACTCAAGCGGAACAACCTCCCGCCTGCTATTCTGACTATGGTTGTAGCCCCAGGCAACACTGTGGGCGAGGCCATTCTCAACGACTCTCGCATCAAGCTGATTTCCTTCACAGGCTCGACTTCCATCGGCAAGCATGTCAGCAGTGTCGTGCGGGGACGCTTCGGCAAGACCATACTGGAGTTGGGGGGCAACAATGCTGCCATCTTGATGGATGACGCGGACCTCAATATTGCTATCAAGGCTTGCTTGTTTGCTGCGGTGGGAACTACTGGGCAGCGCTGCACTTCGCTCCGTCGTCTTCTCGTGCACCAAAGCCTATATGAACAAGTGAAGGCCAAGCTCCTGCACGAGTACTCCCTCTTGAAGATCGGAGACCCCCTGGACCCCACCAACACAGTGGGTCCCGTGCACACTGCAGGCGCACTGCGTGAGTTCGAGGAGGGCCTGCGGACTATCGAGGCGCAGGGCGGGCGAATCATCCAAGGCGGCCACGTGCTCACAGACCGTCCCGGCTTCTACGTAGAACCCACCATTGTGGAGATCCCGCATGCTGCAGAGATCGTGAAGACTGAACTCTTCGTCCCGATCCTGTACCTGATTCCCTTCTCCACCCTGGAAGAAGCCATTGCCATCAACAACGAAGTGCCGCAAGGCCTTTCCAGCGGCATGTTCACTTCCAACCTGCGTAACATGTTCGAGTGGGTCGGTCCAAACGGCTCCGACTGCGGGCTAATTAACGTGAATTTGGCCACATCAGGTGCAGAAATCGGAGGCGCCTTTGGCGGGGAGAAGGAAACGGGCGAAGGCAGAGAAAGCGGCAGTGACAGCTGGAAGCAGTACATGCGGAGGTGCACCTGCACTGTCAACTACTCCGCCTCACTGGAGCTGGCACAGGGCGTGCATTTCGGCACAGACAGCTAGGCCTAATATGGACTGGACGACTGCGGGCCCGTTGGCTTCCTACGAAGCGCTTGTGTCTGTACTGAAAGACAGGGTTTGTCATGAGGAGTTCTACGCGAAGGGACTTGTGAAGGCGAGTTGCAGGGAGGTGCTGGAGACTGGGTCGTTGGGGAAGGCTGTAGGAGAGATGAGGAACTATATGGCGCATAGAGGCGAGCAGGCTGCGATATTGGCGAATGACCTGCTTTGTGACCTGATCGAGCCGTTGCAGACATATGGAGGACCGCGGGGGGAGTGGAGGAAAGCGGTAGAGGAGGGAAAGATGTGGAGAGAAGAGGTGAAAAAGGCCAGAGAAAAGCACGACAGAGCGTATGAAAAGTATGTGGAGCAGTGGAAAGAGGTCGCCAGGCTTCGCAGGACCTTGGAGCAAGAAGGCTCTGAAGTCGCAGAGCGGTACAGCGACTTGGAGCAATTCCAGCAGAAAAGAAAGGCAGGGTGGACTGCAGAAAGGGAATACAAGCAGTCCTTATCCCACTACGACTGCTTGAAACAGCGCTACAATACTCAACTTGTACGCTTTACTCAGCCGCGTCTGATCGCTTCTTTTCAGACTCTCGAGCAATCGCGGAGACTGCAGCTGAGGGACGTGATGTGCAAAGTCGCAATATATGAGATGTCCTGGCTGCGCAATGTGCAGTACGAAGCCAGGCAGTTGCTGGAGGCGATGGAGAGCATTGATGTAGTGAAGGATGTGGAGGAGTTGATGGCAGGGACGGAGACAGTGCTGCCGGAACTGGGGTACAGGGAAGAAGCGGAGGCGGGTAGAGAGGGGCAAAGGAGTGAAGAGAGTGGAGGAGTGGTGGAGAGACTGAGGAAGTTGGCAGACAGGTGGATGAGGGGAGGAGAGGAAGAGCAGTCCTTCCTGCAACACCACTTGTCCTCAGCCCTGAGTTCCGTCCCTCCCTCCCTTGACTCCCAGCACTCCTTCCACTCCCTACTCAAATCCTCCTCCTCCCGACACTTCTACACCTCCCTGCTCTTAGCCCAGTGCCCCAACCGCCTTTCTGACCCGGCTCTCGACCAACTCACTTTCCAAGTTCATGTTCTCGTGCATGAGAGCATGCGGGCCAGAGAGGGAAATGTAGTGTTGGATGTAGTGGCGTTGGCAGGGAAAATAGAGGGGAAAGGAGGGATGTTGATAGACAGGATGAGTGGGTGGAGAGAGTGGCAGGAGGAGTGGCTGTGGCAGGTCGCTGCTTCCCTCTACCCCCAGTCCTACCTCCAAGCCACCATGGAACTCCTGGGCCTGCCCTCCCAGTTCACCCAAACCGCTCTGAGGGGACACTGGCGCCAGCACAGTATGTCAGTTTTGCCTAAGGACGCAGTCACAGAGAAACGAGTACCCAAGTGGACTGAAGAGCTGCGTGTTCATACCAAACCGCTCTTATCGTCCCAGTCTATTCCTTCTCTCTACACTGAAGACGAAGATCTGGAGCCTGAGATGTCCACAGAGCCGCTTGCCCTGCTTTCTTCCCCTTCGAAATCCGGGGACTTGACCCTGCCCCCGCCTCCCTCCCACCTCTCCTAGTCTCTAACGCTGTTAGCAGTGCTGCGAGGACCTGCAGGCCATTAAAATGTATGGGACTGACCTGTCCCTGCTAGATGCACTGATGATTATCGTCGCTGCGCTCGTCACAGCAAGTGCCTCAGAGGCCTTATCCTGGCTGCTCATCTACCGAACCGAGGACTACCAAACACTCAAAAAGAACATCGAACTGCTGAGCAAGAAGGTGGAAAAGAGCAAGGAACAGACCTTCGTAGCTTCCAAGCAAAAGGCGCAGGACAAAAAAGTGGCCCGCACTGAGGAGACGCTGAAAGCCATGTCCCAGCAACTCAGCGCCTCGAAGATGAAGAACACCTTCATCATTGCTATTTTCATGATTGCAGTGATAACGACTATGAATAGCAGCTACAATGCGCAAGTTATGGCCAAGTTGCCGTTCGAGCCTTTTTCCTTGCTGCAAGGGATGACGCATAGAGGACTGCCAGGGAACGACCCTACAGACTGCTCCATGATCTTTATCTATGTGCTCTCTTCGTACATCATCCGAGCCGACATACAGAAATATTTCCAACTCAGTCCCAAGACTTCCTACAGCATCTGGGACCCTCCTAAGTAGGTCGTTTAAAACATAGGCTTTTCACGGCTAGCGAAGGAGGACTTAGTATCAATTTCAAGACGTTATGAGAAAGAAGTCTATGGGTGCGGCCGCTGCTCCTAGACTAATTCCTGCTTCCTGGACTTCTGTAATAAGTCAACAATGGGAGACCTTCCAGAGCAACAGACAAATTCCACAGCTTTGCCTTTAGTGCCGCTCCAGGAACAGTACCTCTCCGCTGCCCAGTATCCTATAGCCTACCCTCCCCCGCAGCTCTACCCCGCAGGCAGCGTTCCTGGAGAAAACGAGTGTAGCCCGGTACATGCCAATCCCTACTATGCACTAAACGAACTGGGCTTTTCCCCACAAGTTTCCTTCTGTCCCGACTGTCAGCATACCGATTTAACAATGGTTGAAAGGACTTTCAGCCTGACAGGCTGGCTGACCTGTGCTTTGCTGTTTCTGACCTTTCTGGTGCTGTGGTTTTTGCCCCTGTGCTGTGTGCCGTGCTGCGTCCCGGACTGCTACAATGTCAAGCACTACTGCTCCAACTGCAAATATTTCCTAGGAGAACGCAGACGCTAGGCTTTTTAGCAGTTCTAACAGTAAACATGCAGAGCTCAAGAAAAGAAACTCTCTGAATAGCAATTAGTGCTATTTATAGTAGCAGCAGTGGCGTCTATTAGCCTGCGTCTATTAGCCTGCGTCATGACCTTAATTCTATAATAGTGATGTATCAAGGACAGTACACGCCCGCAACCCAGCTCCAGCAGTACCCCCCTGTAAACCAGCCCCAACAGTACCCACTATCTCCACAGTACGCGTCAAGTCCTCAGTACGCATCAGGTCCGCAGTACGCACCAGCTGTGCAGTACCCACAGCCCAACATCGTAATTGCAAACTACCCTCCTCAGTACCAGCCCGTCTACCAGCCTCCTCCCCAGCCTCCTATGATGATAGTGGTGTCCTCCGCCCCTCATCAAAGCCTTGGCTTCACCTCTCAGTCCATCACCTGTCCCCATTGTCACCAAAACGTGGACACGCATACTCGCAGGTCCCTGAGCAATGCAGGGTGGATGAGTGTCCTTGTCCTTTTCTTCGTCTTTATATTCGCTATGGTGCCGCTTTGCTGCATTCCGTTCTTTATCCCAGGGTGTTATGATGTCAAGCACTACTGCACGAATTGTGGGCACTTCGTGGGGATTCGGAGAAGGTAGGAGGTAAACTAGGAAATAGGCAGGGTGCGTAGAAATGTTTAGGATCTTCTTTTTGCCGGATGACAAAGAACGCCAAAGTGCGCTGGGAGCCTTCGGCGGCATTCCCTACCTGCACCGCAAAGCCGTCACTTCCTTCGGCGTCCTGATTTCGCCCAAGCTGGGACCTGGGCCTGACGACTGGCTGGCTCACTTCTACGAGGCCGGCCAGACCTTTGAGCAGTACAAAATACGGCCGGGCAGGGTGGAGGGCGACAAGAATGAAGTGGTTTTGCAGCCGCTGGGAGAGGAAATAGCTGGGGAATTGGTGGAAATGGTAGTCGGCCTGGCAGCTGCTTATTTCCCTACGCTCAGATTCACAGTGAAAGACGCGATTCCCACATCAGCCTTGGGTTTCGAATCAGAACCTATATACGACTCCAGTGCTATTATCAACCGAATACGCCAGTTTCCCCCCATTAGCCGCTACGCCCTAATCGCCCTGACTTCCCAGGACCTCTACCACACCGACCCTACCAACTTCGTCTTTTCCGTCTGTAACACCCCTGCCAAAGTAGCCGTGCTCTCCACCGCCCGCCTGCAAAGTGCTCGAGGCGACAGTCAACTGCTCTACTTACGTGTCGCGAAGCTGGTGGTGACAGCGGTGTGTCTGGCAGCAGGTCTGAAGCACTGCACTTACTATGAATGTGTGATGAATGGAGCGTGGAGTGTGGAGGAGTTGGACAGAGCGCCGTTGCATGTATGTCCGATTTGTCTGAGAAAACTGCTGTTCTGCTTCGATTTCAACCCCATGGACTGGTACTCGGGACTACTGACCTACACCCAGCGCCTGCCTGCTCCCTTCATTCCGGCAACCGAGTGGCTCCAGACTCGTATCTCCCTCTTCCAAGCCAGTCTCGCTAAGTAGCATTACTAGACTACGCCTGCAGTTGACTCTGTTCAGGCGAGTTTTCAGGCACGACCGCCTGCGGCTCAGTCTGCGGGAAGCGTCTAAGTTGGCTGAAATTGGAAATTTCCCCTGACTCGTAGTACTAAATAGCCACTTACATGACTCAAGTCCTGGCTTTCCCCGAGCACAGAGTCTCCGGGAGTCCTGGAAAACACGGAGGAAATCTTCACGGGACTGAGAGCCTGCGGCTGCACCTGGTAGCCAGTGGACTGGAGCCAGCGCATGAGACAGGGACACTTGGACCGCACTATCTGCAGGGCGGCTGCGAACACCTTCAGTGTCCAGCACACAAGGAAGTAGATGTTCACACCCACGATGATGAAAAAGAGGACGAGTTGGGTGTTAGCGTCCAATGCACTGGTCATGTAGAACATGCCGCAGTAAATCGTCACTCCGCCCACCAAGATAGCCCGCAGTTCCAAGCCGTTGAGGATGGGCAGGGCGTAGGGCTTGTGCTTGGCTTGCAGGCCGAAGGCCACTACCAGGACTGACATCACTGTGAGAGCTTGGATAGACGAGGAAATGTTAGTCAGGAAGACGGATATAGAGGCGATTAGCAGCTTTCGGTACAGAATCACGAACTCCCAGTAGAATTTCGAGTACTCATATCCGTTGTACACGAATCCAAGGCGCACTTTGAACTCCATCAGTCCCAGCCTATTCCTATTCCGATACAGTACCAACAAGCACACCAAAGGCACACTGGCGCCCCAGCCTACCAAGCTCGGCACCGCCACAATAAGCACATAGCGGTAATGAGTCGCGTCCCAGCAGGGAATATTGAGGAAGTCGTTGAGCCAGTACTGGCCTGGGTCGAGTTCCCTGCAGTACAGGAAGCTGAACACGAACTTAACGATACTAGGGTGCACGAGGAAGAAGCAGATTACGATGGAAGCGGTCATTTCGTTGGTTAGATAGGCGATTCGCCTGCGAATTAGAGCCACAGGCAGCCAGATTACCAGGGCGATGCATAGGATTATGAAGGGAGCGAGTGCCATGGCCACGAGTTTCATGCGCACGGAAGTGGCCTGGGAGTCCGTTGTGCCGCTAAAGAAGCAGTCAATAGCAAAGACCTGCTCCGTCGCATTCCCCGCACTCCTCTGTATATTGAACAGCTCCTCCATATAGCTCGGCCACCTCATCTGAAAGGAAGACGTAAGCATCACCAGTTGCAAGTAATTCAGCAGTATCTTGATATAAATCGCATAGTAGGACCTGGGCTTGCGGGCTGCTACGATTGCAGTTCTGATAGTCACTATTAGCACGATTATTACGCCGATGCCGATGCCTGCGGACCGCAGTATATTGGTGGTGAGGTTAGGACAGAGTTGGCACTCGTTGAGGTTTTGTCGGGAGTATTGGTTACTGCATCCATTGCACAGGTTTCCATAATACCCCAGTGCGCACTCCCCTGTAAGTGAGAGTTTCTCCGGAGGATCGGGAGAGCCGAGACAGGCCAGGTCGTTTGGGCAGGCAAAGAAGGTAGGGGACAGGTAATGAGTGCGCCAGTACCCCGCCCTCGGCACAATGGTGTAGTTGCCATAGCACAGGGCTTCGGGTGGACAGGGCTGGCAGGTCGCCCCGGCTTCTAGGTTGAATCTGCCTTCTGAGCAGGTGACGCAGTCCTTGCCTGTGAGGCTTTCACCTATTATGCAGTGCCGCATTTCCAGTTTCACCCCTACTTTCCCTTTCTTGGTGGAGTTCCCACTGGCTTGCCCACTGCCAATGATTTTAGCGGAAGTCACATATATCTTTGCTACACTGCCAGGCTGCGCACTGAGTCCAAACCCATGAAACACGAAAAACCCGCCTCTCGCCGTCGCCACCAACGCCCCTATCGCATTGGCACTGCTTTCCGCCGCCGCCAACATCCCCGTGTCCTCATTCTCCGTATACACCACCTGTCCATAGTGGTCCAGCATGGCTACTGTCAGGTTAGTGTCCAAAGCCTGTCCACTCGCTACGTTCCATATGGTTCCTTCCACACTGATGAAGTGGTCGTCGACTTCGGAAGTCTCCAAACTCGCATTGCCGGAGATGGCTTTTAGGCTGATTGATACAGCAAAGGAAGCGACGTCGGGACCGTATAGGGCTTTTCCGCCTTCGAAGAGGTTATTGAGGAGTTCTGGCTTGGAAACCAGCCAGGCGATGCTGCCGCCCTGGATTTCCGCCTTATTGTCCTTAAATACAGACTGGGAAACGTGCAGATGACAGGCTTCCGGCTTCGTGGGACACTGCAAACTGATGGCTCCGCCGCTGCCTGTGTTAGCGGAGTTGTTGAGGAATTGGCAGGTGTAGAACTCCACACTGACATCTATTAGCAGTGCAGCTCCCGACTCATCGCCAACTAGCCCACTAAACACGCAATCTCTATAGTGATAAGTCTGCGGAGACACGTCAAAGGCGGATAAGTACAGTCCCGCCCCAGTCCCAGCAGTCAAACTCGTAAAGGTACACCCTGTGGCTTCGATGCTGAGACAGTCCGAACAGTGCAGACCCGCACCCTGCTCAGACACACCCTCTGCTTAGCATTTACCTGTCATGTGCACGTCGATCAGGGTTAAAGAGAGCTGGCTGATGCCTACGATGCCACTGCCGGAGTAGGCCTGGAGGGAGACAGACTGCAGAGAGCCGTGGCTTTCAGCTGTGTATATCACTCCTCCCAGGTTAATTCGAGCTGCCAAAGTCACAGCCGTAACGTCGAAAAGCGTGAAATTCGCCCCCGAACTCGCATAAAGCAGTCCTCCGCGCCCAGCACTGACATCAGCAAAGCTGCTATGTGTGCATTTCATCACAGTCGAAAGGATATACAGCGCCCCGCCCTCTGTTTCCGCCCAGCCACCCACAAAGGTAGAGTTCGACACTTCTAAACTGGAGTTAATGGCGATGTAGATGAAACTGCCAGCCCTGGAACTCTGCCCCTCAAATAAGCCCCTATGCACACGCAGTACTGCGAAGTAGGCCAACAGGCCTGGAGCGAACTCCCCAGTATTCCTGCGAAAGGTGACTTCTCGCAGGGACAACACACTGGACAGGACGAGAACTGTGCCTCCGCTGCCGTTTTCGTTGGCTTCAAATAGGCTTTGGTCGATGGTGTTGTTGACTGCGGAGCCGAAGAAAGTGATGGCGGCGCCGTGCTTGACGGCCTTGTTTCTGCCGAAGTGGCAGTTGTGGATGTGCAGTTCTGAGGACTGCTCGACGTATATCGCTCCAGAGCCTTCCCTCGCAGTGTTGTTGTCAATGTCACAGGCAGATAAGTGAGCGTAGGAAGCCCCGCCGAGATACAGCGCTCCAGCACTAGTTCCACTGTTCCCAGTGAACTTCGTGCCTGCAAGGACAGCCTCACTGGCGCTGCTGAGGTACAGTCCCATTCTGGCTCCAAGCGATATAGTGGAGTTCTGGTCCGTCAGAATAGCCTGTTGCAGGGATATCGCCCTGCCGAGATTAGCTGTGAAGGTGTTATTCGAGGTGACAAGCGAGGCTTTCCCGAAGACAGTAGTGAAGGAAACAATTACAACGCCTGCATTTCGCAGGAACAAGGAGTCGGCAAGGACTAGCGTCGGCGGAGTTTCCGTCTGTCCTGTGAAGTCACTGTTAATGCACCCCACCGAACTCGCCTGAGTCTGTGCATCTCCAGCACTCAGTTCCGAGTCCTCACACACCACTCCCCTCACCTCCATAGTCCCTTGGAACTGAGAGAGGAACAGCACTGCACCACTCACTCGATTTCCCCGAAACACGCTATTGCGGATGTAGCAGGCCGGCCCCAGCACATTGGAGGAACTGAGCAGCACTGCTGTGCCCGACCCTGTGCCTGAGTTGGACAGGAAGAGACAGGACTCGAGTTGGAAAGTCAGGGGCGAGGGAGCCGTGGTGTCCATCGCAGCATAGACACACACACCGGAAATACCGCTGTTGTAGGAAAAGACGGAGTCGGTGATACGGAGGAAGGAGGAGTTCAGGTTGACTAGGGGGGAGAAGTAGATTCCCGCTTCTTTCAGAGAGCGGATTGAGGAGAAGGTGCAGTTGGTGACAGTGGCGTTTTGGCTGGAGCGGAGCTGGAGCTGGCCGATGTAGCCTGTGCCGTTGATGAAGGAAACAGACTGCACAGTAGTGGCAAAGCCAGCAGCTGTCTGCAGCTGAACACAGCCGCCCTTAGACGCAGGGTTGCTATCAAAGACGAAATCGGACAGGTAGATATTGCCTGGGTTGGTAGCGTGGATGCACCCTGCAGTGCTACTGGGCCCATTTGTCAGCCTTGCTAAAGTGCCTCTGGCTATAGTCAAATCCCCTCCTAAGTTGCCAGAAACCACCACTCCGCCCAGCCCTGCACTTCCCTGACACCCACACGAGTCTATATTCGTATCCAGCATCGTGACGTTGTATAGAGTTCTCAGGTAGATGGGATAGGCGCAGGCTGCATAGGGCCAGTTCGGCACAGTTCTATTGAGGTAAGCAGTGGGGGAAAGAGAAACAAAGACCATAGATCCGAGGCTAATGATAGCGTTGGTGTCCCCACTGCGAGTGAGAGTGATGGAAGCGAGTTTCACATGTGCAAGGTTGATCAGGTATATGAGAGTTGTAGCGGAGCTGATGACTGTATCGCTCATACGGCAAGTGGACATGGAGAACTGCTTCGGAGGGACGGAAAGGGCACTCAGGACTCCTAGTGTCTTGCTAAGCACTGTGTACCCGAACATGTCTCCACTCGTCAGAGCCGTGCTTTTCCCTATGTACAGCAGCGTGCTTTGGCTATACACTCGTCGAAACGTCAATCCCTCAATTAAAATATTCAGCAAACTACTGGCCATGTAGATATTCAGCACTCCTCCAGAAGTCAGTGCACCCGGAAAGCCCACTCCACACCTGGTAAAAGTGAGGTTTCGGATGTCTATATGAGTCATAGTGAATTCTTCAGGGAGACTGGGTAGGATTGCAGGGGTAATTTTGACTACAAACATCCCCGCATACACTCTACTAAATATGCAATGGCGTATCGACAAATAGAGGAAGTTCCCTAGTGTCAGTGTCGAACTGCGGAAATAAAGACTGTAGGAGAAAGTGGAGTTTGCAATTGTGATATTGCGCATTCCTTGCACAGTCAGGAAGCCTCCGAAGAACAAACCCGCACCGTACTCATAGCCGTTGTTTATCAGCGTGGCATTTACACGACTCAGAGCCAGGGTTTTGTTCACGAACACCTTGCCAGAGGTGTTGTCCTGCACTATCACTGCGTCCACGAGTAGGGAACTGGTGGTCGAGAAGGACAATTTCTTGAAGTTGCCGATGGTTATATTGGTGAAGTTGACGTTGTCGAGGTACAGATCAGCTGTTATTAGGTATATAAGTGACCGATAGCCCTGCATAAACCGACTAAATGTGACTTCAGACAGAGTCAAATTGGCATTAGTGTCCAACTTGATAAAGCGCTGACTAAGAAAGGGAGTGCACAGGGCCGCAGGTGCAAAAGAACCCACTTCTAGCGTATTTCCCCGGTCATCAGAGTACACTCCCGCTGACAAAGTGGCTGTAGGACAGTAGCTACACCGCTCTTGATCACATCCAGGTAATAGTGTAGTTCCACCCCAGAAGGTAAGCCGCTGAATAACGACATTTCCTGCAATTTGTAGGATGACCGGGGACGTGTTGATAAGACTAAGAACTGGTGGAGACTGAGCACAGAGAGGATGGGAAGGGACAGCAGTGTCCATTTCACATAGAAAGCCACTAATAGTGAGACGCAGAGGGAGAATGATAGTGACTGGTTTCTGAGTCCAACTTAGCAGGTAAGGCGTGAATGTAGTGTTGGTGAGACTATGAGTGCCTGTCAGCAGGTAAACGGTTGTGTACTTCATCCACACTGTGTCCAGAGCAGTCGCCAGGCTATCGAAAGGATTGGCGTAGGTGCCGTTGCCTGCTGGATTGGCAGTGCTTTGGACATAGATCTGCAAGGGCAAAGCCTCAGTGGACTGGTCTGTTTCCGGGTAGCACAGACTTGGCACTAGAGTATGAAGAGCGAACCCAGCGGGACAACTCGGCACACACTTCGTGAAGAACTTCAAAAAGCCTGGTAAGCAAGTCAGACAATTGCCCCACAGTAAACTCACTCCGCAGTTAGCGCAATTGGCCAGCTTGGTGCAGGTGGGAAAGGTGACTATGCAGTTGGCTTGGCTGTATGCACACCCCAGGGTGTTGCACTTGCTTTGACAAGTGGTTTGGGCGGAAGTCCAGAGAGTAGAGGTGCAGGAACTGGTCGGACATAGAGTGGAAAAGGTGTATAGACCGGTGAAAGTGCGGTTGGAAAGGTGGTAATTGAGTGCTGCTAGTTGGACTTTGGTGTCTGCGCAGGCTGTTTTGCCGGGGTATTTGCCGTAATTACAGTTGGGAACAAGACAGTCTGCCTTGCAGGTTGCTAAGTCACTATATGCACAGTTGGGAGCACAGCCACAGTCCAATCCGTCCCATCCACACAGTGCATTATTGCAGGCTGAGTCACAAATTCCGTTTTTTATCATAGGCGCAAAACACCCAGAAGCGCAAGTACCCTAAATAGCCCTTACGCAAACCCCTGCATCAAACCCACACGCAGCGTTATTACACAGAGTCTCGCAGACCGCATTTCCCAGCATCGCAGTAGTGCAGCCAGGTGAACAGTCGCAGTCAGTTCCATCCCAGCCACAGGCTTGAGTGTGGCAAACCGAGTTACACACACTATTGCTGAGCATGTATGAGTAACACCCTGGACTGCACAGAGTACTGTCGCAGTCTCCACGGTCGTTTTCACACACTTCGGAGAGACAGACTGGGTCGCAGATCCCGTTCCCTAGCATGTCTGAAAAGCAATCCAAAGCGCACGAACCCTATGTGTGCAATACGCAGTCGCCACCGTCGTAGCTACAAATCTGTGCACTGCAGATGCTATCACACGTCCCATTGTCCACCAAATCCGCCGTGCCTACTTGGGACTTACACCCTGAAACACACACCCCGCAGCCGCCCCAGTCCCAACCACATGTGGCTATATTGCACTGAGGCCTGCAAATCAAATCTCCCTCTGCCCTCTCTCCGCACCCCGCACTAATGCAAGTCGCATTACAATCACTGCCCTGCGGTCCCCAGTCCCAACCACAAGCCTCTGTCATGCAGGACAGGTCACAAAAGCCGTCTCCTATCCAAGCCGAAGGACAGAGACTCTGGTCACACACTAGGCCGGAACTCGCTGCCAGGGTCAACAGGCACAGGGCCAACTTTCCTTTCACTAGTTGTCCCATATTATACGTCTTCTCCTTGCAATGCTAATGAGGGAGCTTTAGATGCGCTGAGTTGACATTGAGACTGCGGTTTTAGGCTTGAGGAGACCTAATTGGTGCAGATTTGGACTGAGGAAAGCGGAATTACTAGGAAGGATGCCTTTTCCTGTTTCTCTGTTAGACTCAACATTGCTATTAGGGTAAATAAACCGAAAAGTTCGCATTTCAGCACTTCGCGCGCATGAAATTGACGAATTCGCCTATTTTAGCCTGCATAGTAGCGAACTAGCCTAAAACTGCTATCAAGTTCTCAAAGAAATACAGCGAAATGAGTCCCGCCGCCCAGTCATGTGTCATATTGTGACTATCCCGCATGTTTCGCTCATACACCTGATACTGCAAATTGCAGCCCGCCGTCACAATAAGCAGTCTAAACCAGCAATCAACCAGCCAATTCGAAGGCCCAAAGAGACACTCCACCGCCCAAAGCCAGCCTCTGGCTCCTATCAAAGTCCCTGCAACATATGCTAGAATCCCAGTAGAGTTGGAAAGCAGTTCTCGGTGGAAGCGGAGGGAGCAGTGGGCAGGGACAGGCGTAATACAGGCGAGTTGGGAGGGCAGAGTGAGGGAAAGGTAAAGCAGCGGCACACAGCTCAGGAAGTACTGTAGTAGGCAGACACCCACTGGCAGCCAAATCGAGCAAAGGCAGGAAATTAGTGCGTATTCAATATGAGGAAGTGTGAGAATCGGGGATACAGGGAGGGGATAGAATGAAATGTATTGGAACTTGCTAACTAGACATAGGGAAGAGGCCTAGAAAGGAGGGAAGGATCCATAGACATGAGAGTGAGGGCAGACATAAGGGACGAATTTTGAAGGAAATTAGATACTTTGACAGACTGAAACCCAGCGAATGCGCTCTATACCCAACAACCAGCATAGGCACCAACCAGCCGTGCAGTTTCCACACAGTCAACAGTCCTTCCCACAGCGACTTCCCCCTCCACCAGTGCCAACCCAGCACCAAACCCACCGTATAGCGCTCCACTGTCCACACTGCAAGGCCCACATAGGCCTCCGCTCCACTGAAGACCAATAGCCATGTGCTGTACAGCACTGCGGTTGGAGTGGCTTTGAACGCTTTGGAGGCACTGAGGACTGCGTTGAGGTCGAAAAGCAGGGAAAAGCTGAGTAGGGAAGTAGTTCGAAGGAGGGAAAAGTCGGGTTCGGAGGAGTTCAGTCGGTCAATATCGAGACTAGGAAATAGCCCAAAAACTGACTGTTTGGAGTGGGTATATGCGATTAAGCACAAAATTAACCAGTACAGACCTGCCTTTGCCCACTTCTTCCCTCTTATTCGCTTGCTGATCAGCATCAAACCCCCGCAGATCAAGGCGCAACAGAGCCAAACCCACATTTATTAGCTGAAATAGGCCTTTTAGGACTATTTTGTCTGCATGAAGGAAACACTTCAATAGTCCCTGCGTGTTAGCTTTGTTAGAGACTTGCAACGGCGTACACACACTAAATAGGCCATTGCCTCTATCTACCAACTCACTACCAACCCTCTCGAGCCGCCCTCGCCACCGCATCCGTAACCGCCCACTGCACCACCACCAAGTCAGCCCCCGAGGCAGTCAGCACCACACTGTCATCCCCAGTCCAAATCGCACTCCTCACCTCTCCTGCATGCATCCTGTACGCACTGGGGGGAGTGTTGTAAGGCGCGGCATGCACTTCCACCACTCCCCAGGCTGTGCCCTGCACGTACCGACCCACTTTATGCGCTTTGCTGAAGCAGAGGGAGGGGGCGGAGGTGACTGCAGCGGGGAAGTGGCCGAATCGAGGCATGAAGGCTTGGTCGGTGAGGTCCATTTGAGAGCCCATTTCAGTGTTCCATAGTCTTTCGGTGTGGTCGGAGTCGATGCTTAGCAGTCGGTCCCCGGCTTCGTTCCATTCGAGGGAAACTACGGGCAGGTCTCCGCCTTCTAGACGGAAAAACAGCGAATAGTTGGATAAAACGTCGTATAAGTATATAAATCCGTCGTAGGTGCCCAGTGCTAAGGTCTTTCCAGAAGGGGAAAAGACAGCCGCAGTAGCCGCACTCTCCGCAGCCCGCATACAAGCCAAAATATGGTTAATCTGCGGTATATTCCTCCTAATCGTCACATGTCCATCACTATGTCCCACCGCCAAACAGCCCAGTTTCGACATCGCCACCACTCTCGGCAGCGCTGCAGCCTGCCCCTCCAACTGCACTTCCACAATGCCGGAATTGACAGGCCGGTGCTGGACGATGTTCCAAGCCTTTAGGTAGTTGTCGTCCCCTGTGGAGACCATGTTTTCGCTATTGCTGTCGAGTGCTATGCTGTGCAAGTGGCCTGTGGAGTGGGAGTCCATGAGGACGATGCGGCCGTTTCGGCCGAACTCGAGGATTGAGCCGTTTGCGAGTCCACAGAGAATGGCGTCTTTGAGGAAATCCACGCTTACAGGAGGTGCAGGAGTCTCAAAGTACCTAATAGGCTTGAAGGTTGCAGCGTAAACGTGCACCTTATTATCCTCCCCGCCCACTATTATCTGGTCCGCCAGTATGGCCAAAGCCCGGATTCCCTTTCCTTCCTCCAAAATCTGGTAGTTCTTCGCTGGCTCTTTGAAGCCCGTCCACAGGTGCAGTCTGCCCTTCACGTCCCCGGTCACTGCGGCGCCGCTGTTGAAGAACTGGACTGTGGTCATCCAGCAGGTCTCGTTTTCACTGTCGAAGCGCCCTTTTTCCACTTTGGTGTCTGCGCCTTGGACTGTCCAGAAGCTGACGGACTGCTTGGAGACGGTGGAAATGAGGAGGGCGGAAGGCGCCCAGGCGAGGTAGAAAGAGGGCGAAGGGCCGGTGGCAGCAGAGTAGAAGCAGTGGCTGTTGCGCCAGTCGTAGAGGAACAGGGTTTGGTCGGGAGTCGAGTCGAGCACGCAGAGAAAGCGGGAGTTATGGGAAAAGCCCAGCAGAGCGATACCCAGCGAGCGTCTTCCCGGCTCCAAAGTAACTACAGGACTGAGTCCTTCCCCCGGCTTCCACACACACACTACTGGGTTCAGTCCTTCCTCCCCCGTAGCCACGAAGTCTCGAAGCTGCGTGACAGCCAAAGCCACCACCGCCCTGCTATGTCCCACTGCAGAGTGCACCTCTCCGCCGCCTAAATAGCGCTGTGTATTGCTACCTGTGCCCAGCAACACTCCCACCGCTCCACAGGGATAGGCCACTGTCTCTTCGACTTCCAGGTAAAAGAGGTTGTTGCAGGTAGTGCGGCAGTTGTATCCGTACATGTAGTCAGCCCGGAGCAAGGGTAGACGAGCTCGGTTGAGGTAGAATTGCTGCAGGGCGGAGTCACGATGGGGTCTGGAGGCGGCTGCTAGCTCGGAGATAGCCTCAGAGTGGAAGGAACTGCCGGGCAGCAAGGCTCGAGCGCTGGTAACTTTACTAGTGGACTTGCCGCAGCCCATTCCCAGCTTTATTGCCTTAACCCATCAGTGAGAGTATTGAGACTGCGAGGAAATGGAACCATTACGATAGGATTGGCTGGGTAAGAAATCACAGGCCTCTATAGCCAAATCTACACTGAACAGTCATTAGTACTATTGGGAAAGTAGGCACTTTTCTTTGTCAGAAAGCTGCACAAAGCCAAGCACAAAGCCTGCACAACCCAGATTCAGCTAGAGAATCACTAGATATTTAGGGAAGTGGACTGGCTGAGGGCAGTGTTGAAGCTGTGCACGAAGCTGAGCATCGTGCGGGCGCTCATAGGCACTAGGAGTTTGTTGGGCAGGACCCCGCCGTAGTTTACTTCGTTGTATAGGGCGATGAGGGAGCCTTGTGGTGAAGTCTGAATGTGATACCCGCCCAAGTAGAGCTGCGCCCTGATCAAATCCGATACTTTCGGCATTTCCGGAATTTCCACTGAAACACTCACATCCAGCAAAGACCCATCCCGCAATATGCATGTTTTCCCCGCACACAGCATATCTCTCTGCGAAACTCCCAGTATTTTCCTGTACCTCTCATATGTTATGCGGATTTCCGTACTTATATTCCCTACAGTCCTGCGCTCTGCCAGGTTCTGGTCCCAAGCAAGTCGCAGGAAGTTGTTCTGAGCAAAGGCTAAAACTGCCTCAGGAGCGTAGGGACTGGTCCATACAGACTTCATCAGGAAGCCTCTGGGAGTGTCAGTGCCGTATATGCAGACTCCCGGCTTTTGAGCGTGCAGTGGTAAAGGACTCGCCTCCGTACTGCCTATTAACGCTTTGAATTCCTGTTCACAGGCATATACCTGCCTTTCAATCTGTACTGAATTCCACCTAGTCATATCAGACCTAGAGGAGGAGGCCGGGGAAGGAGGACAGGTCCCATCTTGGTCCGGGCGATTTGTCTGCTTTTTGGCTTTGTGGGGCAGTTGGCGGGGGCGGGGCTTGGAGCCGCAGCAAGGGACGTGGCTGTTGCCCATTGTTTTATCACAAAATGGCAGGTGACGTAGCGAGTCCTCTATTATGACTGCTGCTAATAGGCGAATATTCGAGGGAAGGGGACTGGACTATGGGTAATGAGGAGGTTTGGAGTGGTTGTACTGCTGTAAAAGGGTAAAATGCAGCAGAGAGGACTGAGTATGGGCACTACTGCGAATATAGCACTAGTCACATATATCCAAATCTGTATTTCCGCCTCCCACCGGTTTTCTCCCTTTATTTAACCATGCTTAAACTACTCACCAGATCTCGCGATTCCCTGGTTAAAGGCCTCTATCCAGGCTTTCAGTGTCGTACTACTAGCCTTTACCAGCAGTCTATTAGGCGTTCCACCGCCAAAGTCCATTTCACTGTATAGCGTCACTAGGGTTCCTGGGGCTGTGGGACGGAGGTGGTACCCACCTACGAACAGGTGGGCTCGGACGTGGCCTGGAATAGGCGGAATTGCAGCAATTTCCACTGAGACTTTGACGTATAACCGATCCCCATTGTAGCTACAGGTCTTCCCAGCATACAGAAAGTCTCTAGGACAAGGCACAAACTTCTCATTATCGCACTCGTATAAAAGTCTGACTTGAGCATTCACCTCGCCTACACGCCGACACTCCGCCAAATTGGGGTCCCAGGTGAGTCGAAGGGTGTTATTTTGAATAAAGGCAAAGACAGCTTCAGGGGAGTGGGGACATTCCCACTCTGATTTCATCAGAAAGCCTCTGGCTGTCTCTTTTCCGTATATGCGAATTCCGGGCCTTTGAGCACATAAAGGCAGGGGAGAAGTCTCTGTTGTCGCTATTAACTGCTTCAATTCGACCTCGCAGGAGTCTATCCGTCTCTCGATTTCTTCTTTATTCCACTGTAGCTGCGGCTCAGGCTCTGGAGCAGGGAGAAAGCGCGAGGTGACAGGGATTGAGGGGGGAGGGACCTTCTGGTGTTTAGCACTGCTTTTAGATTTGAAGCAGTTTTTACACATCAATTTATATAGAAAGTATCCAAAAGCCAGGCAAACAAGGAGAAAGGTTAGGTTTAGGGCGATTTTGCCCTGTTTAGCGGCTTTTCTTAGACAAACAACCTCATTTCATCTGTCTGACAGGCCAAATGCACTTAAATGCAGCAGTCTGCCTAGTCTAAAGGCCTTAAACTGGCGATTTTCTCGTTAAAGGCCTCCACCCAGCCTAGAAGCCTCTTCGCACTGGCCTTTACCAGCACTTCCTTCGGCACAGCGCCTCCAAAGTCCATTTCACTGTATAGCGTCACCCGGGACCCTTGGTCTGTAGGAAGGATGTGGTACCCGCCTACGAACAAATTGGTCCGGATAACTCCCTCCTCGAGGGGTATATCTTGCCTTTCCACTGAAACTTTGACGTATAATAGACCGTTGTCGTGGGGACAGACCTTCCCTGCATACAGAATGTCTCGAGGAGAAGGGATGAATTTGACATTATCGCGCTCATATGTCAGCTGTATATTGTCCTTTACTAAGCCTTTAGACAGACACTCAGCCAAATAAGGGTCCCAGATCGGTCGAAGGGTGTTATTTTGAATAAAGGCTAAGACAGTTTCTGGGGAGTGGGGACATTCCCACTCTGATTTCATCAGAAAGCCTCTGGGAGTCTCCTTTCCGTATATGTCAATTCCGGGCTTTTGATCGGGAAAGGTCTCTGGTGTGGCTATTAACTGCTTCAGTTCGGTCTCGCAGGCAGCCACCAGGCTTTGTATTGTTTTATTTTCTTCCTCCAACTTGTTCTCCTCTGGCTCAGCACGCGGTGTAATTACAGGGGTTACTACTTTGGGATGGCCTTTACTGCAGCATCCCCCCATTATATAGAAAAGGACTGAACTACCTATCCTTCACCGCGAACTTGGCAATGCCCATGTTGAAGGCCTCCACCCAGCCTGTGAGAGTCCTGGCACTCATCATCACCAGTAGCTTCCTGGGAATCGCCCCTCCGAAGTCCATTTCATTATAAAGCGTCACCAGGGACCCTTGGGCTGTAGGGAGGATGTGGTACCCGCCTACGAACAAACGAGCCCGGACCACTCCTTTCTCAGCAGGTATTTCCGGTATTTCCACGGAAACACTGATGTCTAGAAGGCCGATATCGATAGGACAGGTCTTTCCCGCTGAGAGAATGTCGCGAGCGGAGACGACAAGTATCTTATTGTAGCGTTCATATGTGAGGCTGATATGAGCATCTACGTCGCCGACATGCCGACACTCTGCTAGATTGGGGTCCCAGGTCAGTCGGAAGGAGTTGTCCTGAGTAAAGGCTAGGACAGTTTCAGGGGGGTGGGGACATTCCCATACAGATTTCATCAGAAAGCCTCTGGCTGTGTCGATTCCGTAGATGTAAATTCCGGGCTTTTGAGCGTGCAAAGGCAGGGGGGAAGCCTCTGTTGTCGCTATTAGCTGCTTCAGTTCGACCTCGCAGGCATCCACTATTCGCTCGATTTCCTCTCGATTCCACTGTGGCTGCTCCGGCTCCGGGAGTGCAGGAGTACTGGCTGTCACTACCACCTGCTGTGGGGGCAGGTTAGTGGGAAGCGATGAGGTCCTTTTGACTTTATGACGGGCTCGAGACTTGGAACTGCAGCAAGAGTTGCCCATTGATTTCTAAGGAAATGGAGGATGACGTGGAAAGGGAGAGGGTGACTATGGGAGGATATGAGGGAATAGGGGAATTGACATAAAGAAGGGCTTTTTAGTCCTTTCCTGGGAATAAATAGCTGTTATTTTTTTGATTTATGAGGCAATTTACCAGATTTTGAGATATTTCTTGGTCAGATTTGGACTATTTAGGATTGAAACTGTGAATATACGCAGTAAAATCCCATTTCCCCAGGCTACATCCTATCAACCTCCTCAAAAATCCCATGTTACCTAGTAAACGCAACTCCACACGCCCACTCCAGTCCCTTCTGCACCTCCACCGGCAAAACCACCCTCACCACCTCCAACCTAGCAGTCTGCAAGGCCTGAAAAGGGGTCTGACAGGCCCTTAACCCTGCCAATCGCTGCTTCACCGCCCTTTCCTCGCTCTCCGCCAATCGAACTCTCACAGCGATTTCTTCTCTAAATGCGTGTAAAGACTGCTGCACAGGCAAAGCCTGCAAAAGCGCAATTTCAACCCGTTTCTCAGTACTCAATCGCAGTTTTTCGCAGGCCTGGGCGAAGGCGACTTCCCGATTTCCCTCGAATTGGTGGATGTTTCGGTCCACAAGTGCAGCTTTGGCACTGACTTCCAGCAACTCTGTCCTGCAGTCCTGAGCGTCTTGGGGCTGCATGGCTTCGAGGAGCTGTCGCAACTCCTCACTCATGCTTTCTTCCTCGTCCCCGTCGATGAAGCTGTGGCCGCTGTGCTGCTTGACACAGGCTGCGCAGAATAAAGCCGTGCAAGTGCAGCAGAAGAAGTCTTCTGTCTTTTGATGGCTGCTGGGGGTGCAGGCGGAAAGCGCGTTTTGCAGAGAGCGTCTGGACTCCATGGTTAATTAGAACTGGGAAAGCCGCTTAGGGAGATCGAGGCGTGATTAGGTCGAATTGGCAGATTCCAAGGCTATTCCGTATCTGAGGCCAGCTGAAAAGCCCTATTTGCGACTTGCATCATGGGGATTTGAGGCTGCAAAAATTGGAAAATGGCAGTTTTCAGCCTATTTCCGTCCACAGGGGTTGGAAAGAATGCGGATTCAGAGAGGAGTTTCGATTAGGACAGTTGGATGTCTTCGTATAGCAGTCAAATGCGGTTCGTTGAGTTGAAAATCAGAGGAATAGGCGCAATTTTAAGCCAGTTCTGCACTTTCCTCTTGTTTTCTTATCTCTACAACCCAATTTTGAGTGAACATTATCTCAATACAGACTATTAGGAAGCAAAACCTTTGATTATCAGACTGCTAAAATGTGGGAAAAGGCGGACAAGTTGAGGCCGAAAGTAGTAAAACCCTCCGAAAGTGTCAATTTCTAGCCTCAATCCCGCAAATAGAGACTTTGCCACACAGTGCTAAAGCCGCCTATGCTCCATATCTAAAAATGAGTCTAGCCGACCTGCTGAGTGGACTGGGGCTTGGCACGTACGTAGCAGCCCTGGCAGCCCGCGGATATACGCAGAAGGACCAGCTGGACCTGCCAGAGAGTGAGTTGGACTCGGTGCTGGCCTCAGCGGCGGTGCTCAAAGGCCACGCAATCAAGCTCAAACGAGCTCTCGAACAGACCCGTCGAGCCGAGCCTCCCCCCTGCAAGCGTCCCCGTCTGGAAGAGCCCCAGTCCCAGCCCGCGCCTAAAAAGCCAGTCCCCGCCCCTAACACCCTAGCCAAAGACGTAGAGCGGCTCATGGCCCGCCTCGCCGATATCGAGCAGGCCAGGGAAGACATCGGCAAGGCTCGCGGGCTCATACTCGCGATTGACCTGGCTCGCTATCGGAGGGCGCTGGATCAGGTGGAGTTCATACAGAAGACGATTAAAGCGGTAGAGGAGGCGGAGGAGCCTGTGGACGGATCTAGCCTGTAAGACCTATGGATTAGCGCTTATCTCGCTGCTTTAGTCTTTTCGCAGTTTCCCACGCAGGTGATCCTTCAGAGAGAGACTCAGGGCGGGTGAGCAGCTGCGTGACCGGGGCGAAATAGGGGTGACGGAGGGCTTCCCCGGCCAGCAAGCGCTGAGAATGGTCCAGCTTGAGACAGCCTTCCAACAGGTCCAAAGCCTCTGGACAGGCATAGCCCTGGTTTTCCTTCGTTACGAAGCAGTCCCAGGGCCGCTTGGGCAGGTCGGCGGTTAGCAGACTTTCGATGCCAGCAGTGCTTAGAGTGAACTTCTCTACGTAGTCGCAGAGTTCTTGTGACCCTAACGTTTTCACGATTTTGTGCAGTTGGTCGAGATTGTGACTTCCGTGGAAGAACGGCTCCTTCTTAAACACCCACCCCGCCATCAAAGCCCCAAACCCCCACATATCCACCGCATAATGATAGTAACTATTCTCCAACAACAACTCCGGCGCCTTATAATACCTCGACGCCACCCTGACATTATACCCCTTCCCCTGCAAATAGAAGTCCGCCAGGCCCCAATCTATCACCCTCACCCTCCTCTTCTCATGGTCAATCATGACATTCCCCGGCTTTATGTCTCTATGCATCACTCCCATTGAGTGGGTGTAGTCCAAAGCTCGCAGGATTTCATATAAATACAAGCGAAGGTCTATGTCTGCAAGGTCTAAAAACTGACCTTTGAAGTTGGTGTTGGGTGCGTGTTCGAGGATTAAGGAGGGGGTTTTGGTGGGGGAGTCGCGGACGAGGTCGAGGAGGCTGATGACGTTGTTTTTGCCGGAGAGAGTGCGGAGGATGTGCACTTCTCGCTTGATTTTGGACTTTTTGACGGGTTTGAGGATCTTTATTATGACTTTTTGCTGGGTAGAGAGGCTGACTCCGTCGAAGACGTCCGAGTACTTCCCGCGGCCAATCTTCCTGACAATCTCATAGTCCTCCTGCCTTCCCCAGGTCAGTTCCAGCGAGTCATACGCAGAGTACGCAGGGTCGCGACTATGACAGACACTGGCATATTGTCGCGGCGGCTCCCAAGAGACCTCCTCTTCCATTTATTTGTTTGAGACGCGGGTCGGACTGAGACTAGGGAAAGGAAAGAGACTGGGGTTGATATGGACTGGGAAAGGGGGATTTGGAGGTGGGGAGGAGATTTGGACATAGTTGCGGATTAGAATTAGGGCGATGTTCAGTTTCCGTAGGTTCTGTCTGGTAAGTGCTAAGCAGCGTTGCATTGATTCAGGCAATGAGGAGGGCGATCCACACCCCGTAGAAGTGAGTTCCAGCGACTCCAAACTGGGCTTCGTAGGGAAGTACTCGGAGTTGGAGGAACCCACCACTGGCGCCTTCCTCAAGCTCGTCCTCATAGTGGCGGAAACCACGGCTATGACCATCGGCCAGCAGTTCGAAATCACTCCCAAAGGCCTGAAAGCCTCCGCCAGGGCCAACCCCGGCGGAAAGACCTACGCTGGCAGTGCAGAGACTGAAGGCGATGTAATTCTCAATGACATCCTACTGCCTGCCAGTGAGCGCGGAGTCGGCCGCCAGCACTTCGTAATTGAGTACAGTCCCCATACTCGCAGTTACCACCTTCGAGACTTGAGTGAAGGCTCAGGAACCTTTATACGCCTGGACCAGCCCTTAGTCCTGTCCCGCCTGTCAGTCGTTTCCTTCGGAGAAAGCCACGTCAGCTTGGGACTCGACGGACCTACAGACGCCCCCGAGCTCAAAGTCACCATACTCGAAGGTCCACGAAAAGACGAAAAACTGTAAATTTCCTATTCAGCTCCTTCACAATTCGCGACTCTCCAGTCAAATTCGGCCGTATTCCGGACTGCACGGTGTGGATCGACGACCTGAACCTCTCCCGCTGTCAGTGCATTCTCGAGTTCGAAGACAGAGGCTGGGTCGTGAAGGACGGGGATGGGAAGAAGCTGAGTACTAATGGGACTTGGTGAGGGCCAGATAGGTTGTTTGCGGATGATGACTATGAGATTTTTGATGGGATGATTATTAAGGCGGGGCAGACTTTGTTTAGTGTGAGAGGTATGTAGGCGAGTTTGGTGCAGGAGGAGGTGACAGGCATGTAGACGGATAGAATGGCTTCTACCTAGCTAGTCTTATAGCACCCAATACAAAGTTGTCCAACTTCACCCGCAGTGGCAAACCCACCTCAAGCTATATCAATCCAACTGCAGCAATGTGACTATTTGAAAAGCTAAAGTTGCTAAACTGTGATGTGTCCTCCTTAGAGAATACACGATGCTTGAAAGTCGAATAGCAACTGAAATGGACACAAGCAAACTGCCGATTAAGGAATTTCTTAAAGTGGAGAAGAATCAGACATCTGAAAATATAGATATAGCGAGACTCTAAATTGAGCCTTTTCAGCTGTACAGAACGTTTACCTTTTCCAACCAACTCAGTGCAATTATAAGCTTTCAGAGAAAGCGCAGTTTCCCCCTATTTTGCTCTAATCACTACATCAGCCTGGGAGTAAACTAGAGCGCTTACAAACTCAATGTCCTAATCACAAGCAACAAATACACATCCGAACAGTCACAAGTTTCCCTACGCTCTAGAGCCGCTCTTCCGGACTCCCCCGCTTCCCACTAGTATAATAATGCAGACGGGAGGAAATTACGACTACGACGTGAAGCTTGTAATGCTGGGTAACTCTGGAGTGGGGAAAACTAGCATAATCACTCGCTTCAACAAGAGTCAGTTTCCTGAGACTGTGCGAGCCACGATCTACACAGACTTTGTGTTCAAGGACGTGCGCATTGAAGGGAAAACCCTGCGGGCCCAGGTTTGGGACACTGCGGGGCAGGAGCGGTATCGAGTGGTGACTTCGGCTTATTACAGGGACGCGGCAGGCGTACTGCTGGTCTACGATATCACTGACTACAAGTCTTTCACAGATGTGGAGGTGTGGGTGAAGGAATTGTGCGAGTACACTGACCTAAAGGCGCTGGAACTGGTGTTGCTAGGTAACAAGAGTGACAGAGCAGAAGAAAGGCAAGTGTCAGCTGACAAAGGGCAAAAACTCGCGCAGCAGTATGGTTGCGGCTTCCTCGAGACTTCGGCTAAGACCTCCGCTAATATAGAGACGGCTTTTTTGACACTTTTGGGTCAAGTGTACCATAACAAAATCCAGGGCTTCCCCAGTCTGCCCCAAGGCGTTCAGCCCCGCCGAGAGTCTGTGCCCTCTCAGCTGCGACAGCTGCCGCGGCCTGCCAAGAAGTGCTGCTAGGTAGATTAGCTATCCGACACAGGACTCTCGCGGTGGAAGAATTCGGGGTACATGTGTACCAGCATATGCAGAAACTGCTCATTCTCCAGGAACTGTATATGCGCCGTGCGTCCAATCAGCGTATCCAAGCTTTTCCCTCTCAAATGAAAGTTCACATCCAGCCGATGCAGCCTCTCAATCGCAATATTGCTCAATATCTTCGAAGCCATTTGTATATAAAACCGTCCTCGGTAGGGGTCATTCGCCCCGGCTTCCGACACTTCCACCCTCGCAGAGTCATGCGGGACATATTGGTCTTGAAAAGAACTGCAGAACACAACGTATTGAAACCAGCGCAGGCCTGCGCAGTCGCTCATGCTGAAAAGAGCGGTTTTGCTGACTTCCTCGTCGTCGTTCATAGAAAGTTGTTGGAGGGCTGTGGACCGCTTCCACTTCCGTAGGACCCAAATGCCAGCGTCTATGATCTTTGAGGAGTTGTACATGTAGCCGAGATGAGGGGTGGAAAGAGTCAGGAAAAGGTGCATTTTGGCTGCGTAGTCGGATAGATGTGGCAAAGCTGTTCTGATGATTAGTCCGCCTAGGGAGTGTCCGAGGAAGGACAACTTGCTCAGTTTATTCCGAGGGAACCACTCCGAGATGTACGCTTTCACCTCAGCTGCGAGTTTTTCCCCCATGTCGAATATGTCTCCTTCAGTATTGTTTTCGTTTGCGTTTGAGGCTAGAATCATTGCATCAGGGTTGACCAGGCTTATTGCATGCTTCAGTAGATGGACATCAAACGCCCTTCCCTGGAATCCGTGCACTAGGACGAATAAGTACTTCTCACTCTCGTGTGTTTCTTTAGGTGCAACTGGCTCAAAGACAGGCTCGGATAGTTCGTCCAGGGAACGCTGGCTGTTGGGCAGAGCAGTGACCTCTCCAAGAGCTTCAGACACATATGTTTCCTCGAAGATTATGGGGAGGTCAATAGGCTTCCCCATGATTTCAAGTGGAAAGGAGTCAGTCACTTGGCTGACTGGCATGCGGCGACGGTCACTCGCAATTGACTTTTGATTGATTTCCAAGCCTGCGAATGCGACTATTGGGTGGTCCTTCGCCCTGCGTACTTCTTTAAACACACAGCGACTGTACCTCTCTCTCAGTCGCTCATAGTACCTATCCATCAGTGGCCGCAGGAAGTGCACAGGGTAGACCTTGATCACCTTCAGCAGTACGTGAAACATGTGAAAGACCTGGGCAGCCACGAGGGAGATTTCCTGCAGGAGCACAGCTGAGACGGCTACAGGGTCATGCGTCGACATAGCTTCGCTGAACTTCCCCACTACCAATCCTTCCGGAGACCTGAGAAAAGGCAGGGATAAAGGCTCTGGGATAGTCACGTCTTCCATTAGCTGGGAGTGGGGGAGGGATTTCCCTAGTAGTCTGGAAAGCATGTTGCGGAGATATTCGTGGCCGCGGGCTAATAAGCCCACATGTAGCTTGTAGACATCATCAGTTTCTCCCGCGCCGATATACAACTTTGGTCTTTTTCGCTTGTCTGCAAACAGCAGTTTCGCTAGTCTTTTGGGTAAATCGCCTTCTCCGTCTCCCGCGGTTTGCGCTCTTTCCAAACGGTCTCCATGATTTCTCAGTATGAACTCCATTAGGACTGAGTGGACCGACCCGATGACCGAACATCTGTGCATCTCGTCGAACACCAGAGGCAGAAACTCGTGCAGACCACAGTGCGGCCTTTGCAGCTTGAAAGTCACAGTCGAGAAATGCTTGAAAGTGAGGGAATTGGATAAGGCTGGCAGACGACTTGGGAGACTTATAGGGTCCAGGTCTCCATCTAACTCTGAATAGAGCAATTCACAGTTTAGCACGATTTCCGCCTCAGAATCCAACACCGCCGGATCTACCTCTAAGCGAAACACGCAAATTTCCCTCAAAATCGCCTCCTCCTCTGTATACCTGATCAAAAAGACACTGGACAGGAACGCCTGCTCCGCCTCATCAATCCTCGGCGGGAGCAGCATATGCAGCGCATTGCTATCCAGCGCCTGCCCTTTGAAGCAGTCATACGGATGCGCCTTCACCATGGTCGCCTTTACTCTGTGCACCAGGGTCAGTCGAATGCAGTAGAGTCCTTGCTGGTACAGGTCAATGTTCCTAAAGCGCTCCAGGGAAACAGCCACGTCCAGGATACCTTTAAAGGACATGTTTATTGTCTATAGTCGACTAGAAGCGGTAATCAGACGGCGCGAAAAGCCGCAGGAAGCGCGGGTCGAGAGAGCTGAGGAGAGTAGCGGAGGCCTTGCGGGCGGAGGACTGGGCTCGAGAGGAGGAGTGAGAGGTCTTGGAGAAGGTCGTAAACAGGGGATTCGAAGGGAGACGGGTCGAGGGTCGACTGGGGAGACACAGTAAGGCGCTTCCTTTCCGCTTGTTCAGAGTCACAGGGAAATCCCTCAGAAAAGCATTCGGATTTAGCGTATTCGCCATGGTTTTCCGCGTCTGGGCAGTGGACACTCTATTCGTGGCCACTCGGAATTTCGTCTTTTTATCAGCGTCCGGCTCATTTCTATGCATGGCCCGAACCTCCCTCGCTAGTGCTCCACTATGCATCATTTCCAATACCTCAATGTCAGGTCCGTGCATTATTTCCAGTTTTCCGCCCTCTGAAGCGTCCTTAAAGGGAGAGTCGCATTGCGATTGGATATGTCGCGGAGACGCAGGCCGCAAAAAGGCAACTTTGACTTTGCGTCTTTCCGGCTCTCTTTCTGTCATTTTGGAACCGAAAAAGTCTTCTAGGTGGTAGGCGTTTTCAGACTGTCGGCAGGGAGGACGGGACTTATCCCTACATGGCCAATAGTCATCAGGCAGGTCTTCGACCTGAGATATGGCCTTGGAACGATTGAGCGACGGACTACTCGGCTCACTACTGCGAATCGCTCCATGTGGCTTTAGTCTCAACCGTATATTTGGAGTCTGTCCTTTGCCCTCCTTCGACTCTCTAGCATGGTACTTGAGCCTGTGAAAGACCACTGATTCTCCTTGGCTCTGGGTACAGTTTACTCCTTTTTGCCCATCCAGTCCCGGGGCGGTCCCGGCTCTAAACCCGTCTTCTCTGAGTAACCCTGACAGTGAAGCGTTTTGAGAACTGCAGTGCGAAGGGATTGCCTGGCCTGGGAGGACGCGAGAGTAGCGACCATTACAGTCCTGCATATTGGCACTACAGTCACTAATTGTCATTTCTGGACGACTTTGGGAAGTGCAGGACTGGGCTTGGCTTGCAGGGTTGAGATGGAGGGAGAAGGGTGAGGGTTGGAAGGAAGGATAGAGGAGAAAGGGAATTAGAGCTAGGAGGAGACTTGGTCGTTAGGGTTGTAATTCAGGCCGCTACCTTGGCTATTCGACCCGCATAATCGACCACAGTGGGTCATTCCTTCCGTCAATAGGCTTAAAAGCCTTCATTTCGGTACCTAATGAACAGACACAGCCCAGCACCAATCGCCTTCATTAGCTATCAAACCCACTTCCCCTCTAATTCCCTCTCCCCGGCCTCTCCATCGCCACTTGCACCACAGCATCCAACTCCGTCCTGCACATCGGACACTTCGGCTGTCCCTGCGACCTCATGACGTCACTGCACCCAGCACACAGACAGAGGTGACGACAAGGCAGGACAATAGAGCACCTCAGTGCAGTCATGCAAACTACGCATTCCAGGCTTTCGTCTTCATGTGCTCCGCGGATTTTCGCTCCGTAGATGTCGTGGATGATCAGCACTTTGTCCCCGATTTCCAACTTTTGAAGGGTGAGCTTTGCGCGGGTGCCTGTGAATCGGAGGTAGGTGAGTTGGCGTTGGGAGGGCATGCTAATAGGCGAAATTGCGAGTAGGCAGGAAAGGTCGGTGGAGTCGATTGGGACTTTCTGAGGGTTGGTAAAGGCTGCGGGCAATAGGGTTTCCTGTGTCCAGACGCAGGTTCTGCTGTCTATTTGTTCGCTTCTTGAAGTCGCGACTTGCAGTATAGAGTCCGATTTCGCACTGTAGACGAATTGAAGCGCCAGGCCGATCCGCTCCGAAACAACCTGAAAAGCATCTCTATGGATGTTTACGTCCGGCGCAAGTGTGACAGTCGCCCTGACATCCAGTCTATCCGTGACCGACTCCTCAATCAATACTCGCTCCGGATTGGAGCTGTTGGAGGCATGTCCAGCCCTTGCGCCCATAGTGCCAATGTAGGGTCAATATAATGGATTACGGCTCTGGTCGCTTCACTGACCAACTCACTCTCGCGCACGTTCTGGATAAGTCTGATGTGTCCACTCGCAAAACCAAGATTGTGTGCACGCTGGGACCGTCGAGTAACACTGTGGAGCGCCTTGTAGAGATGCTAGATCTAGGCATGAATGTCGCCCGGCTAAACTTCTCTCACGGAGACCACCAAACCCACGGCGAAATGGTCACCAAAATCCGCGAAGCCAACAAGCGCCGTCCCGAAAAAGCCTGCGCCATCATGCTCGACACCAAAGGCCCGGAAATCCGCACAGGCCTACTGCGCAACCACCAAGCCGTACAACTCACCCTAGGTCAGGAAATCTTCATCAGTACTGACTATAGTGTGGAGGGAGATGGGAATACGATCGCATGCTCGTATAAGCAGTTGCCTACTTCGGTGAAGCCGGGGAGTATCATTTTGATGGCGGATGGTACGATTTCGTGTGAGGTGGTGGAGTGCTTGGAAAATGGAGTGAAGGCGAGGATGAGGAACTCGGCGAAATTGGGGGAAAAGAAGAACATGAACTTGCCAGGGATCATCGTGGACCTGCCCACCGTCACTGAGAAGGACGAAGACGACCTGGAGAACTTCGCACTGCGCTACAACGTGGACTTCATTGCGGCTAGCTTCGTCCGCAAGGCCAGTGACGTGGAAAACATTCGCGACATCCTCGGTCCTCGCGGCGCCCACATCAAGATCATCAGCAA
>Ga0247837_1002510_pt1 | contig 34425 bp, 26 predicted proteins | sample LaCtaG_2_FD_187115 | JGI IMG/M metagenome (GOLD analysis project Ga0247837, IMG submission 187115) | Freshwater microbial communities from meromictic Lake La Cruz, Castile-La Mancha, Spain - LaCruzMarch2015_14.5m | ecosystem: Environmental > Aquatic > Freshwater > Lake | place: Spain: Castile-La...
TCCAAAGGCAGTGCGAAATCCGCTGTAATTCCGTACTGTCAGCTTCGCCCAACGACGAGCGATTTGCAGCTTTTCGCTGACCATTTGGAAGTATTTGCCCTCTTCGCGGAGTCTTTGGATCGGGTCGACGCTGGGAGTTGCGACGTTGGTGAATAAATTGGTGTATTGGGCTGCAATTTCCGCTAAGCCCCAAACTCTGAGTGCGGCTCTGGCCTTTTCGTAGGGTCCTGAAGCCCGTAGAAAGGTCTGATAGTCCTCGGAATTCCCTAAATAGTCCACAGCGGTCGTAATCACCAAAAAGTCCTCCAGCGTTTCCCGCTGCTTTTCCAGTGTCTCTGCCTTTGCCTATATAGCCCCTACAAAGCGCTTTTTCCCTGGCAGCACGGGCAGCACTACTCCTGGCCATTTCCACCTCAGTGCACTCCGCAGCTTGCAGAAGTCTCCGTGACTTCGGTTGCAGTCGAAGGCTCCGAAGTGGTCCTCGCCCGTGACTGCAAACATCACTTTCTTCCTCACAACTCCCTCAGTGATAAGCACTTTCACATGGATCACCACTGAGGTGGGCAGGGCCCTGCCTCCGTCTGTACGCAGCACTGGAGAGCTGGAGGCTGCCGCAGGGTACTGTGAGGCTTGGGAGTGAAGGGCGCTTGCGAGGAACCGGTCCTCTTGGTCTGGTTCACTATACGGGTCAATTTCCGCCCTCTCCATATCAAATTACCCAATTTACTCCCCAAACTCCGTCCTAAGGCCCAGCACCCGCCCCACCCCCTCCGCTCTGAACTCCAACCTCCTCCTTTCCTCCTCCAACAGCCGCACCTGCTCACTATGTTTCCTATGCATCGTCTTTTCCGCCACTTCCACTGCTTCCCTCCTCAGTACGCTTTCAGAGTCATACAGTAGCTTGCTGGTCCCGAGCAGGTCCCTGTTTCTGCACTCTTCGAGTTCGGATTTGAGGCGGAATTCGTCGTTTCGGAGGGATTCGAGAGTAGTTTCGAGGCCGTCGGAGGTCACTTGCAGCTGATTGCGCTCTTGGTTGATTTGGAGGTGGGTGGAGTCGAGGAGATGGGAGCGGCTCTGGATTTGCTGTATATAGGTCTGAACCCGCTCTTCTGCAGCTATCAACGCCTGCTCCTTCACTCTAGCTGCATTCCGCTGGGTCCGCAGTTCCAACCCATAGCGAGCCACCTGTCCCTCCAACTCCCTCACTTCCCTGTCCTGCATCTCCCTCTCAGTCCTCACTTCCTCCGTTTCTCTGTGCAAACTGTCAAGATCAGCCCGGATTCCCTCCATTTCCAGGGTGTTTTCTGCGCTTTGGCTGTTGAGGGAGGCGAGTTCTTGGGTGTAGGAGTCTAAATGGCTGCATAGGAGCGTGATTGCTTGCATGTTTTCCTCTATTTCGCGCTCGTAGGAGGCCATTAGCAGCTCCTGGGCTGCTAAATCGCTGGAAATGTCGTTGTTTTTGGACTTGAGAAGCAGGGCTTTTTGGTGGGTTTTTTCGTCTTCTTGCAGGGAAAAGAGTCGATTTGCGTCCTTTTTGGCCTGGATTTGCCTGGAAAAGTCCTCTTTTTGCTGTAGTTTCTGCAGTAAATCTGCCTTTTTCTGCAGATTTCTCTCTTTATTTCGCGTTTCTTCCTGCAAAGCAGCTTCCGCAGTCTCCAATTCAGTCTCCACAGCCGCAATTTCCTCCCTTACTTTGCTTTCCCCCTCAATATTGCTCGCCACCGCCTCCAACAGGTCCTTAATTTCCCCTTCCAAAGCCACAGCCCTGCTTTCCAAAGCCGCCTTCTCAGCCTTTCCCTGGTCTATCTCCCTGCCCAGTCCTCCCAATTCCCTTATCAACTCTTCCTTATTCCCCCTCATTTCCTCCACTTCCCTACCACTCCGTTCCTCCCTTTCCCTCCGCATGCCTTCCTGTTCATTGTGCAGAGTGGTTTGGTCCTGCAGTACTGAGTGGGACTTACACTGCTCCTTGACTGTGACTTGGGCGAGGCGGGAGTGGAGACTGTGCTCTAGGTCGGTGTAGCAGGTGCGGAGGTCGCAGAGGTGTTGGCGGGAGGTGGTTACTTGGAATTCTTTGGAGTGGATGGAGGCTTCGAGGACTAAAAGGTCGGATTTGAGACGTCGCAGAGTGCGAACATGCTGTGCATCCCCACATTCACACGTCCTTCTCTCCTCCATCATTATAGACTCGCACAAGAACTATGAGGAAGGTGTTCAAAGGACAGTAGATATTCGCTCTGACCAGTGTGAGGCCATAGCCGACTTATACGACTTTACATATAGACGGGAAAGTGTTAATAGAGCAAAATTGGGTGAAGCAGAGGCAGCGGTTTGAGTAAATATCCCTTTCTGATGGATCCAGGCAAATGCTTATGTGTCTACCCTACTTTTTGGCCTTCTCCTTGCCTAGGAACTCCTCACTGTAGTCATTGTAAAAGGTCGACAGGTGGAATGTCGCCTGGTTGACCTCCCTGGCATCATCCACATTGAGCAGTCCTTTCAGGTAGTGCGTGAGGTAGAGCAGTTCCTTGTCCTCCAAGTCGTCATGCCAGGAAATGATGGGAATGCCGTTGTCTATTTGGTACCCAAAGCTATAGGCTGCGTTATCGATCAAAACGATATCCTTGAGAGACCGATTGGCCAATATTCTCAAGTCCTTGATATGGATTCTTTCACTCACAATGCAGTTTTCCCGGTATAGTCGATGGTGAATTAGCGTCCTTGTAGGGTCGATGTAGTTCATTACTGCATCAGCATAGCTCCTTTGCGAGGCTGTAAAGACGATCAACTCCATGTCTTCACTCACTTGCCGCAGACACTCGTTGCAGTAGGGACGGATTTTCATACGTGCCTAGGTGGAGTTTACATGTACGATGTCTCCATTAGGGAACCGAATTGGCAGGACTACGTCTGGAGCAGCAGTTTCAGTGCGGTCTAAGCAGTGGACTAGAGTTTCGTCTAGGTCGAAAATGGCGGTTTTCCGTCGGTACTTACCTGGGGGCTTCATGAGGACGACGCGCTTGGCTTGGAGCTGGATTGGGTCGGCGAGGGGCAGACTGCGGGCCATTTTGAGGCCGCGGAAGGTTTGGTAGAGGTGCTTGCGGATGATCATTTCGCTTTTGGACTTGCTGCTGTCGGTAGGGTCACTGGTCGCATCGACCTTAGTGACCATAGCATTCAAAGCTGCTTCTTTCTTCCCTTTCAATATCGACTTCCCCGCAGTGGCCAGGGCAGGCGGAGGCGACTGACTCCTCCCGTCGAACTCAATCCTGGGAGAGACCATCGCCTTGGAGGCTTCCAGTTCTTTGATGGTCAGCGGAGTGAGGACGGCAGGGGGATCGCTAGGTTCGGAGCGAGGGGCAGGGGCGGGTGCCTTGGGAGGTGCGACAATGCCTGAAAAGGAGACTCGTTTGAGAGGTTTGGAGGGGACGGAGGACTTGCCGGGCTTGGGCTTGCTGGTAGTCTGCCGCTTCAGTGCTCCTTCCGTCTTCCCAGGGACACTCCTCCTAGGACTAATCCCGACCCTTTGCGCCTTCGGACTGCCCGGCCGGTAGCCCAGTCTCCCCACCACTGGACTCCTCGTCCTCGGACTGACCGGCCTAACAGTCTTCCCCAGTCTGGGACTCACAGGCCTTGGACTGCTAGCCCTGGGACTCATCGGCCTCGGACTGACTGTCCTCAGTGCAGGTCTCGGACTGAATGGTCTCGGACTTCCCTGCCTGCCCCCCTTCCCCCCTGGCAAACTCCCAGCAGTCCGCACAGCCTTGGGACTGCCTGTACGATTGTAGAGAGGTCTGGGACTGGCGGCTCTTGGTCTGGGACTGAGGGCTCTGGGGTTGGGAGCTCTGCGGGGACTGGTGGGCGAGGCAGGTCTGGGCTTCAAGGGGATGGACATGCTGTTGGTGCCCTTGCTGTGCTTGGGCAGGGCCTCTGGAGGCAATTTTATGCCCAGTCCCGCAATCAAGGAGAGTAGAGAAGGCCGTAGCTGAGTGGCGGAAGCGTAGTTAGTGGCCCTGTCCATATATTAGAGACTAATCCCTACTTCCCCCTCCCCGCCAAGTCCTTGAAGGACGGCGTATCCTTCCCAGACGTAGCGGGGCTCTCCCCCCCTCTCTTCGGCACAGGCAGTGCCAGTCTTGGCAGCACGACTCTGCTCTTCACCCCTGCACTGCTCCTCAATTCGTCGTTTTGCTCTTGCAGCAGGTCGCGGATGAGCTTCAATTTGCGCTCTGCCTCTGCTAGACGGTGCAGGGTAATGTTACTGCGGGAGTGGAGGTCGGTATCGGACTTGGGGGATTGGGGCGCTGAGAGGAGTATAGGACTAGTGGAATGGTCGGTTTTAAGCTCGTCTATAGTGGTTCCTGAGAGTCTGGAGGACAGCTTCCGTTCATAGTTTTCCGTCTTCTTCTTTATCATTTCCTTAATTTCCGCCTGCGCAAGTCCCTGCAAATTCTGCGTCTTCTTCATTTTGAGCAACTCCCTCAACTCCACAATTGCCTTCTGATTCAGTACATCCCTCGTCTCCGCTATTTCCACCATTTCCCTATACGCCCCATTGAACTCCTCCTTAATCAGCCCCAACAGCGACTTCCCCATGACTAGCAGGTCACAATCCAAAGCCGCCTGCACTGTGTACTTCCTAGGCACTGACTGAATTATCTCAATTTCCCCGAAATACGCACCTCTCTGTATCTTCTTCACAGGCGCATAGTCCCCGTCTACCAGAATCACAAGTGCACAGCGGCCTTTGGATAGGAAGTAGACCTCGTCTGCGTACTCGCTTTCTTTGTATACGAAGGTGGTGACGGTGGCGAGCATGGGCAGGAGGAAAGGCACGATGGCGGCGATGAAGACCTCGTTTTTGTCTTCGAAGAAGGGGAGAGTGCGGACGGCGCCTTGGTGCATGGCCATTGCGACTTCGTATTTGAGGTTTTTGGGTAGCTCATTGAAGATATTCTGCTTGTCAGACCAGCTAAAGCCAGTTTTCTCCGTCAAGTACTTGATGGCATGTCTGAGACGGGCCCGTAAAGGCTTGTCTAGCTTGGACTCGCGGGAAAACTCGTCGATAATCGCGAGTTTGTTCGTGAGGACTGTTTCCTTGGTGTCGATGTTGGTGATCATGGAAGTCAGAGAGCCAATAGTGAAGGAAAAGAAGCACACTCCGAACATCATCCACAGCACCGCAATAACCCTTTCCAACGAAGTATTGGCCGATATATCCCCATACCCCACAGTCACCAAAGTAGTAACGGCCCAGTAGAAACTCGCAATATACAGCGTCGTCGCGTCTTTGTCCTGAAACCCAAAGTGGTACACCCAGCACTCCGGACTCAGTCCTTCCAACGTAGCGGTGAAGTACCACAAGCAGGCCATTAGATGCACGCAAATGAGCACTGTCAGTGCAAAGCTGATAAGTCGCATAGCGCTGTGCTTGAGACTGATGAAGTCTTGCACTCGGGCGAAACAACTGAAATCGCTGGTCTGCTTGATGGCTTTGAAGAACCGGGAAATGCGGAAAAGACGGTAGAGGCGGGGGACTCGGAGTAGGCGGATTAGGCTGTTGTAGCCTACAGAGCTGCCTGAGTTGCTGTTGGAGCTGCTGGTGTCGATCAAGGAGAAGGGGATACAAGCCACCAAGTCAATGACTAGCCAGCCCTTCAAGTACGCAAGCAGGATTTTCCCTCTGCTGAGCACCACCTTCCCATCATTATCATAAAACCCACTCATACAATTCACCACAAAATCCACGAAAAACAGCAAATTCAGCGCGTACTCCCACATCAGCCACGCCCCAGACTCCGCCTCCTCCATGAAAGCCAGGCGGTAGGGCATAATCGTGGCCGTATATATGAGCAGGACGGAAAGAACGACACTCCAAGCCGACTTGAACCAGTGATTGGGCGGAATGACGAACAGCGGCACAGCGGACAGCTGCTTCTCTTCCTGCCAATTGGGACTGCGCATAGTGCCGGATCTGACCAGTTTCTGCACTTTCAGCTGCAACTCCTCATTGTCCACCGCAATAGTGGATGCGCCGAAGAGCTGCAGCTCCCGGTTAAGATTCTTCATGAAAAGTTTCCCCTTGAGTTTGGCTTTTAGGCGCTTCCAGACTGGGAGGTACTTGGAGTTGAGGACGGGAGTGTGGCGAATTACCCACTTTTCTCGAGCGGTGGAGGAGAGCTGCTCGACTTCGGAGGGCAGAGGCTCTTGCAGGATTAGCTGGAGTCGCTCTTTGGGGATGGAAATGCGCTTGTTTTTGGAGCGCTGGCGAGGGGCTTGCGATTCGCCGGATTGAGACTTGGGGTTCATGTTGGGAATTATTAAGTCTGCTGGGATTGGAGGAAAGGGGACTAGAGAGGGCGGATAAGTAAGTCTTTGGCCTAGCAGATTGGAGTGATTAGAACGGTCGGAAAGGAATATGTTAAAGGAAGTGAGACTACTGCTGGGCTCTGGGTAAGGACAGTTCATAGGGTACTGCAGGTTCAGACATCCTTTGGGTAAAGACTGCTATAGTCTTTCAATCTCTCTATGCTGGAAAGTCTCGCTGGACATTGAGGAACTCAGACAGAAAGGCGCCTATTAGTGGACTGATGGAGGCATAAAGCTAAATAGCAATGGAGTCCTCCACCCTCCGTTCCTTCCAGCACCAACTGAGTCTGCGTCTGTCCGCCCTGCACTCCCGCGGCCCCCACATGGGTCGGGTTCTCCTCACAATCCTAAAGTCTCCTACTAAGCCTAAGTAGTTCTTAGCTGTGGGAATTGGGCTTTGCAAATAGCCCTGGGAATAGGGGAGGGCAGCTGCCTGTTATAATGGATCCTTGGCGTGGGGAAAAGTCACCTTTCGAGTCCTCCCTCCTGATTCCTCCTACTCAGAACATTAGGTTCGAAGGCGGACGCAGAGCCTCCCCAAAAGAAGCTTTGGAAGTGGCGATTACAGACTATGACAAGGTGAAAGACGGCCGAGAAGCCTACTACCGCTACCATATCCAAGCCAATAGTGCCAAGCGCACCCCACATCGTTACTCGGAATTCGAGTGGCTGCGGGCGCAACTGAGCTTGCGGCACCCCGGCTGTGTCACACCCCAATTACCTCCGAAAGAAGGCGTCAGCTCCTATATATACTCCCACGAAGCCAGTTTCTACGAGTACCGCAGACACGGCTTAGAGGTGTTCCTGCAGGCTGTAGCGGGCCACACCAAGCTCAGCTCCACCGAAGAGCTGCGCAGCTTCCTAGAAGACGACGAGCTCAACTTCGGCCTGAAGGTGCGGGACACTACTGAGCACCCGGGAGTGCTGGCGAGGGTGTGGGACGTGGGCAGCTCAGTAGCTGCCTCTGTCACTTGGTATATATACGGCGATCAGCAAGGATCGGGAGCTATGGGCGACCTTTCCAGCCTGGAAGAAGACCTGGAAGTCGCGTATTCTTCACTGAAGGAGGAAATCGAAGGAGCTCAGAGCCTATCCGCCTCCTTCGTAAGGCCTATATAGACCGCACTCAGTGCGAATGTCCAAACTTCCATACAGCACAACCACGACCTGGCGCAGGCCTACCTGAACATGGCAGATACTGACACCGGGTCCCAACTGCGACTGGCCTACAAGGTTCACAGCGATGCTCATACTAAGGCTGCTGGTGTGCTCAGAGACATGGAGCAGCGGGTGAGAGACCTGTATGAGAAGGAGACGCAGGACTATGTGCGGTGGGGTATGGGCGGACTGGAGGCCTGGCAAAGACGCCAGCAGTTGGCAGTGAGGATAAGGGAGGAGCGGCAAAATGCGCAGCAGGACAGGGAACACTCTCTTCAAAAGGTGGAAACGATGGAGGCAGACCTGAAAGAAGCCGGTTTGGACCTAAAGCGAGACCTAGCAGACCTGAAAACCCACTTAGCCAGGTGCAAAGCAGCAGTTATCACCTGCTTTGTGAGCGTCCAAAGGAAGGCTAGTGAAGACATGCGAGTTGTCTGGTCCGAAGCACAAGTCCACCTCTCTAATCCAGCCTAGAATGTTAGTCCTACATAGAGACTTCCAGGCTACTTTGCGGCTATAGTCGCCTAATGCGTCTTGGGCGATATCGGGCTGTTCAGCTGTGTTTGCACTCCCAGGTAAGAAGCTGCCCATTGTCCGACTGAATAAGCCATGTCTTTGGCTAGTTCAGCCGCCGGCCCTGCTTTTTCGCTGATATAAGCAGCTCCTTTTTTACTGATATAAGCAGCTGCTTTTTGGGTGTTGTCTCCAAGGATATAGGCTGCATCTACGGCCTTTTCTCCCACAAACCAAGCTGCATCTTTGGCATGTTCAGCGGCCGGCCCTGCGTTTTCCCCTATATAAGCAGCTGCTTTTTGGGTGTTGTCTCCAATGATAAAGGCTGCATCTACGGCCTTTTCTCCTACAAACCAAGCTGCATCTTTGGCATGTTCAGCGGCCGGCCCTGCGTTTTCCCCTATATAACTAGCCGCCTCCTGCGCTCCATCACAAGCAGACTCATACAGGACTGTTCCCACGATTACCGCCTGCTCCGCCACATAAGTAACCGCTTCACCAGCCTTTTCATTCATACAAATAGACGCCTGCAGCGTCACCAGGCTGCAATCCAGCTCTGTAGTATTGAAACAGACATTCCAGTCCTCATAGGAATTCCTAGTGAATCCCTCATACACCTGACGGGGATAGGCTGCATTCCTTATCACAGTATAGGCCGGACTAGCAGCTAATAAGTCTATAGGCGTTAGGGTCATTGTACCGAGGAAGGCTTCTTGGATGAGGATTAGGGCGGAAAAAAGGTAGATGAAGACCTGTAGAATGGACGTATTGATGGTAGGTAAAGCCATTAGGTCCAAAAACAGGGCTAAAAGCTTGGAAATCTCCATCTGGTTGCCCAAGGATAGGAAGAGATCGAGGAGAATTCGCCAGCTTTTATCCATTATAAGGGAGCGTGGACTGGGTTTCACCGACAGATATAGGCAAATGACGAATTTGGGACTTAATTACGTAGGAAATAGCGTTGAAGTGTGAATTTAGAAGGAATTGAAGCTTTCCTCGGCATTAATGAGCTATCGCTTCCATCTGTCTTAGGACAAACTCAGCCATACACTCTGTTCTGAGGAAACTCTCCAAAGCCTCAGTGTCAACCCTTCAAGGGAAGTGTAACCTACCGGACTACTTAATTCCAGCCCGGAATAGCTCCCTTCGGCCGATACAAAGCCGTAACAATGCTCCGATATAGTGGATTTTGCAAATTAGTCAATGTAAAGAGCCCTAGACTTGGTGCATTGGCTATTCTCAGTGTATGATCATTATGTGCAAATGCACCTTATTGGAGACTGCTCTGTAGTCCTGGGCTTTGCGAATGCATAGAGCTGTTGGGACGGAGTGGGTCAGTATGGCTTTAACATGTTGAAGGCTAGCAAGAAGGTCAGTAAAAGGCAGAATAGGGGATAAATATGAGGATTTAGTTATTAGTCTGCGAGAAATGTCTCCGGGAACGCTTATTTTAGCCTAAATATACTAAAGAGGAGCCCTGGCTGAGAAAGCATTCGCAAACTTCGGCGGAATCGCTTTAATTTCCTCCAGTCTCGAGCGAATAATGGTGGGATTCGTCACATCCGCCTGCGCATTTGCCCGCAACACACTCAAAAACTGATGTTTCTGTACCTTTTCGCCCCCATTCAAATACAAATTGGCCATATCCTTCGCATACTTCCCTTTCTTCGAGCGTAAAACCCCCAGCCAGGTTTCCAGTCTTTGTTTCCCTATTTGCGGCTCAGCGCCTACCAGTGGACTTACATAGTCCAAAGCGGAATTCGTCAAAGCTACGATAAAGGCCTCTACCTGTCCTTTGCTCATTTCCTCACTGCCAGCTGCGTCCTGCCAGTCCCATAGTGCAGCTCCCTTTTCCAGAGTGGTTCCAACAGACAGCAGCAGCACTAGTCGAAACAGCCGGTCGATATCCACCACTTGGTCGAGAGTGAGGGCGGAAAGGAGGGCGGGGGGGAATCGGAGACCCAAGGATTTACTCAATTTCGCGAGTTTGTCGATGGAAAGCTGTCCTTCACGCATAGACTTGTAAAAGGCAGTTTCCACCTGAGTGCAGGGCAGAGGACTCCACAGCTCGGACTCCACGCGAGTGACGAAGGCGTTTTCCTCAGTGCTGATTTTGTCCTCCCCGCAGCCCATTTCTAGCAATGCGGAGGATTAAGGAAAAGCGGGCCTATTACGCCAGTCTGATGTCCAACTCGGTATCTGCCTCGCGGCTTACTAGCCCTACGAAGACTCCTTCCCAGGCGTCCAGGTCTCCGCCTGTGTCTCCGGTCAATATTATGCGCTTCGGCTGTCCTGCTGACACAATAGTCCACATCCCACTCGACATCGCGCGACTCAAGCTCTGCGCACAGCGCAACCTCTCCATGGGCCAGTGCACTCTGCAGGACCTACTCGCCCCGAACCAGCCCCCTCTGAAGCTCATCGAGTTGAAGGACAAAGACAAAGTCATCAAGGAACTCACCAGTCTCAAGGTCCCTATGCAGTCTTTCAAAGAAGTCGCTCCGGGCAGACATGTGTTTAGCCTGGGCGCACATGAGGAAATCGACCAGGAGGACCTGAGGAACAGTATATTGAGACGGTTGGAAGGCGGGGGCAGTCGTATGAGGAAAGTCTCTGTCGAGCCGTGCTTGTTCCCCCGAGAGGAGCTGGATGATGCAGAAGCCGCCCTCTCGCCATACCGTCTAAACGAAGTAAAGCCCTACCAAACCCGCCAGTCTCGAGCCTTCCTGAACGCTGTAAAGTCTCAAAACCACAAAGAAGTCCGCAGACTTCTAACGATCTCCAAGCTACTAGCGAGGGAACAGGACTCCCTAGGACTCACAGGCCTGCACTGGGCTGTGAAGCGGGACGACCAAAGGATGGCGGAGTTGCTACTCACCTGGGGAGTCAATGTGAATGCGGCGGATATGCTGAATCGGACAGCTTTGTATTTGGCGGTTAAAGGGAGTAGAGCGAAAATGGCAGCGTTTTTGATAGAGAAAGGTGCGGATGTCACTATAGCCTCGGTAGGGGGCAGTAGTCCTGAGCAGTTGATGAAGGACGGCTCGAGTCTTTGGAGTGCGGCCAAACGTTCATAGTGGCCCTAAATATATAGTAAGGCAGGTGGAAATACTGCTATATGGTCTGTATTCGGAGAGAATGAAGTCAAAGGAATAGCGGGGAATTATGGGAGATATGGAGGATACCAACGCTTCCTTCTATCTCTGAAATCCGCCAAATTGCGATTCTCATTCTCAGACACTAGACTAATAAATGGCGAAGGTCCTCTCAGCAAGAGGGGAAATGAAGGGAAATCGAGACTAAGCGGTAGGGAAGTGGTCTGTAGTAGCGATGGAGGTCTGGTTTCCTATTCAAAGTAGTTGGAGAAAAGGTTAACAAATAGCTACCTACTTTCACCACTAGTCCTTCGCCTATACAGCGTCGGTCCGACCTTTATGAGGAAAGCCGCAGGCAGAGTGCTCGCCCCTACAAAGAAACAGAGTCCCTGCTGCTTGATAGTCAGCGGCTCACAGCCCACTGGATCTCCACCGAACTGCACTAATAGCAACTGACACACAATCGTCCCGAAAAATATCAAGTTGAAAATCGGCTGCTTCGTGATGCCTTTGAACACGTTTAACTCGCTGGCTTTGAGTTTCCGGCAGTTTATTTCGTTGAAGACTTGGAGAAGGACGAAAGTGTGGAAGAAGAAAGTGTCCTTTTCCTGCCCGTGCAGACTTAGCAAGGGGCCTCCGAGGAAGAAAATCACTGCGAGCCAGACAATCTGATAGCCGGCCATTGAAAGTATAGTGAGCCACATATCAGGAGTAATGATACTTTCAGTGCGGGAATAGGGCGGCCGGGAAAGCAACTCATCAGATGGAGACTCTGTAGCGAGGGCTAGGGCTGCGAAGGAGTCCATTATCATATTCACCCACAGCATTTGCACGGCTGTGAGTGGGGTTTCTTGGGTGATCACCGCGCCTACGAAGCACATGATCAGAGCCACGATATTGGTGGTAAGCTGGAATTGAAGGAATTTCCGCACGCAGTCGTATATATTTCTGCCCCATTTGATAGAGGTTATAATACTGGCGAAGTTGTCGTCCATCAAAAGGATGTCTGCAGCCTCCTTCGCGAGCGGAGTACCGACAATGTTCATAGACAGGCCCACATCCGCCTTTCTAAGCGCTGGAGCGTCATTCGACCCATCCCCAGTCACAGCCACCACATGCCCACACTGCTTCAGTCCACAGACCAGCAGGAACTTATCCTCTGGCGAAGACCTCGCCAGTACTCTCAACTCCCCTACGACCTCCTCAAACGCCTGCAGGTCTCTGACACTATGTGTGGTTTTGCCTTGGTCGTCTTGGGTGGTCACCAGGCCTCCGGTGTAGCGGCGGAAGTCCTGGCCTTCCATGACGAAGAAGCCGTTGGAGGGGTAGGTGAAGGAGGAGGGCAGGAGGTTGCAGTGCTTGGCTACTTTGATGGAGGTTTCCACGCTGTCGCCGGTCACCATTCGCACTACTACGCCTGCTCTTTGCGCAAGTATGACCGCCTCCGGCACTCCCTCTCTAACCTTATCCTCCATCCCCACCACCGCCAAAAAGGTAAGGTCCTTCTCCAACTCCTCCCTCCTGCTTTCCCCCATATCCTCTGTCTCCGCATAGGCCAGCACTATGCACCTCAGCGCTTCCTGCGAGTAGTCCTTCACTACCTCCTGCAGCTTTCCCTGATCTTCCCCTGTCAGTGCATGTTTCTCCCCCTCAAAGGAGACATAACTGCACATGGGAATGATGTCTTCGGCGGCTCCTTTGACCAGCACAATTGCCTTATTGTCATTTAGTCGTACATACGTAGTCATTCTTTTCTTAGAGGAGGAGAAGGGGAACTGAGCCAGGACCTTTTCAGGGTTTCGGACTGTCTTATAGTCTACCTGCCAGCTGTACAGGAGGTCCAGCAGGGCTAGTTCTGTGACGTTTCCTAGGCGCTGTGGAGGGTTGGGAGGGTCCAGCAGCAGGGAAGCGGTGGAGTTGTGGGCTATACTGAGGGAGAAAAGGGACAGGAAGGAAGGGGGTAAAGGGTCGGAAGGAGCCAAAGACCGGTTTTCCACATACAACTTGACCACTTTCAGACTGCTTTCAGTCATTGTGCCTGTTTTGTCAGAGCAGATATTGTCTGCTCCGCCCATCGTCTCACAGGCCTGCAAATGCCTCACGAAGTTGTTTTCTTCCTTCATCTTCCCTACCGAATAGGCGAGACTCAGGGTCACTGCCAGTGGCAGGCCTTCGGGAACCGCCACCACTATGATAGTTATCATAATAATAAAGGCGTCCAGCAGGTCGTCCATATCCCCCCCTGAAAAGCCGTCAGTTATTATGGAAATGAGCACGTATACAGTGAGTGCTAGGAAGGTCAGCAGCCCTGCCGCTACTCCGATTTTCCCAATGTCGTCAGCAATTATTTCCAATTTCTCCTGTAAAGGAGTCTTTTCCTCCTCGCTTTCCTCCATTAGGGACTGGGCTTTGCCTTGGAAGGAGTTCAGGCCGACTGCGCAGACGAGGAGGGAGCCGCTGCCTTCCAACACTTTTGACCCGGAGAATAAAAAGGGGTTGCAGGGCTGGCTTGGGGTGTAGAGGGACTTGGGGATGTCTTCGCTTTCTCCAGTGATAGAGCTTTCGTCTGTGATGATGTTGTGACAGCGGAAAAGAAGTCCGTCCACAGGGACGATATCCCCATTCCCCACTACTAACACGTCTCCAACAACTAAATTGAAAACCGACACTTTCGCCTCATTCCCTCCTCGCACGACCGCCACTTCCCTCTCCTTCGCCTGCGCATTCAGCAGTGTGAACTGCCGAGCCTTCGAGTACTCATTCCACGAAGTCACAAGCACGACGATAAGCACTGCCAGCAGAATAGCCGCGCCCTCCCACCAGCCCTCCATAGGGTCTTCAATTTCCCCTGCTACTAGGGAAACGAAGGCTGCGGCTATCAGTATTTGCAGGATGTGGTCGCTGAGGGAGTCAAGGACGTGGTCGAACCACGACTTGGTAGGTTTTTCGGGCAGACGGTTGGAGCCGAATCTAAGGAAATCTCACGCTTTTTCCCTTCGCTCCACTTCACTTTCTGCACTAATCCCGAATTTGAGACTTGAGTCCAGCTTTTCGCTGAGGCCTGTAGGGCCGCCTAGCTTTTCTAGGGCTAGGAGGCTTTCGCCTTGACGGATTAGGTCAGGGTTGAAGAGGGCACTGTGTGAAAAGTACCTAAGGTCGGCTGCGGTGAGTGGGAAAGGGTCAAGTGGGAGCAGTGCATCTGTGTCTTTGGGCATATTATCTAAGACACTACAGACTAACGGCTAGCACTGACTCCTCAGCTATGCTATGCGAAGACTGGCGGAAATTCGGATTTTTCATTCCAATGCCAGCATACAAATTCAGCTTCCAGACTCAGGGGAGGGTAACAAGGCTTTTAACAGAGCGGATAGAGTAGTTCTCAGAGCCTGGCATTACCTGTGTAGGACAATACTTCCTTGTGGTCAGCTCATTGTTGGCTCCTGGACTAGCTAGTTGTCCAGGCAGGGCAGATCGTCCTTGCTAGTCGGTGCACTCCACATAGGCTACGCCCACCATAGTGACTATAGAACTCCCCTATGCACTTCAACTTCTTCATCGTGAACAGGAACGGCACTCTGGGGTACGACCTGAGCTTCCCCGGCTCCGCAGAGCTGGATTCCAATACAACCATGAACCTAGCCAGCACCTTTTCCTCCTTCCACAAGCTCTCAGCGCAGTTGACCCCTCCTGGCCGCAGACTGGAGGGACTGTCTACACTGCTTGCCAGCACTTTCAAGCTGCAGTGCTTCAAGACTCCGACTCACCTCCTATTTGTACTCATTTCCTCGCCGAATACTCCGGATATGGATAAATTGCTGGTGCTGGCGTACCAGATATATGCGGACTACGTGCTCAAGAACCCCTTCTACCCGCTAGACCAGCCTATCCGCATCGATGGCTTCAGCAAGGCTATCCAGAAGCTATTTGGCATGGAGACAAAGTAGCCTTCCCATAGTAGATAGCCTAGCAGGGCAAACAAGTTCTGGCTGAGCTGCACTTTTAATATGAGACTTTGGGTGAGAGTCTGCGTTTGCTTCAGTTGCTGCAGAGACTCTAACTCCCGCACTCAGCCGGAACTGACAGTCGCCAAGCCTACAGCCCTGCACAGGGGCTCTACAGCCGCGCCCCCGGCTACTCTCCTCGTCACTCCTTTGCCGCCTGAGCCCAAGTCCGCCTCTATTCCCAACCGCCCGCTCACAGAGTACGTGTTTCCCAGAAGAAGACACGCCCACACTGCTGTGTCCTCCGTGTCCGACCAGAGCTCTTAAAACATTTAGTACTGGTACTTCTCAGGAATGACCTTGGGAAGGCCGCGGGGCGGACAGCTGAGTGTGCGGTCGCCAGTCTTGCTAAGCAGCGCTGTGGCTGACAGCTCCTGCGCGCTTTTATTCTCCTCAGCCGCTAGCTCTCTGATCAGGTCTCGGAATTGCTCCGTGATTTGAGCGTGTGCGACTTCCAAAGGCTGTCTGCCGGCCTAAGTGAAACGTACATAATTGCTGAGCGAAAAATCAGCAGAAAACTCCAGCAATAGACGGGCTGCTTCTAGGTCCCCAAGCATTGTTGCTAAGTGGAGAGCTGTGTTTCCCTGCGCTGGGTGGGACTTACCGTCCTGAGTGTCCACGTTCACTTCTGAGCAGGCGGCTCTGAGCCCGACCAAGTCGTGCTGCCATACAAGCACATGCAGCAGAGTCCACTCGGTCTAAATCCGACTTACATTTGGCAGCTTGAGACTCTTCAGATCCTCTGAGACCTGGAAAGGTCCGTCGCACTGAAGACCTTTTCGCAGTGATTCCTTGGTGCTTGAACTGAGGCGAGTGGAGAGGAAGCCGCCCATTCTCAATATTGCATATTATACCTAGTGCAAATACTGCTGCTGAGGCAGCGAAATAGCTGTACTGCGTGCTTTCGGACATATGGAAGTTTCAACCCCTTTCTTCGCATTTCAATTCCGATATTGAAATGGGCTGGTACCGTCTTCCGGCTGCATCGCTATAGGGACAAATGCCCACATTAGAATTAAAACAGTTCCATGCTGGCCTCAAAGAAGACCGAAGACCGTCTCGGAGCCAACACCGCGCAGAAGGAGTATCGAGTGATCACGCTGAACAGAGGCAGGACAGACGGAGGCAATATGTTCCCTAACAACTACATCACCACTGGGAAATACACCGCGCTGTCTCTCATCCCGAAGAACCTGTTCGAGCAATTCCACCGTATTGCCAACATTTGGTTCCTGATAGTGTCCATCCTGCAGGTGCTGCCGCTCAACCTCTCCCCTACCTCTAGCTGGGCCACTATTGCTCCGCTGAGTCTGGTGCTGTCCATCACTCTCATCAAGGATGCCTACTTGGACTACCGACGTCACCGCAGTGACCGCGAGATAAACAACCGCAAGGCTTCGATATGGAGCGACAGTTTGGAGGACTTCGCCTCAGTGCTTTGGCAGGAACTGGAAGTGGGCAACTTCATCAAACTCACTAGGGATGAAGCAGTCCCTGTGGACTTGATGGTCCTCACTACGAGTGAAACCGGGGGAGTCTGCTATATCGAGACTGCGAATTTGGACGGAGAGTCCAATTTGAAGATTAAAACTGGACTGTCTGATACTTGCGATATTTTGAGTGGGAGCACTATAACTGACGTGATGGAGAACGTGGGGAAATTGGACGAAAGCCTCCTCAAGACCGAGCATCCCAACAACCGCCTCTACACCTTCGAAGGGTCTCTGAAGGTCAAAGGCCACCCCAAAAGCACGCCAGTCGACAGCACCAACGTCATCCTCAGAGGCTCTATCCTCAAAAACACGCATTGGCTTATTGGAGTAGTGATATTCACAGGGCCTGAGACCAAACTTATGATGAATAGCAAGACTCCCCCACACAAGCGCAGCAATGTGGAGCGGAGAGTAAACCGCTACTTGACCATTGTGTTCACAGTGCTGTTTACTGCCGCTATACTTAGTACAGTGATTTCCATAGCAAATGCCTTCACTGAAGAAGCGCTAGCGGAGCAAAATGACCCGGATGCGAAGAAGACGTCTTTCCTCAATTTCTTCACATTCATGATTCTGTACAACGGACTGGTGCCGATTTCGCTGTATGTGACTATGGACTTGGTGCGAGTACTGCAAACTCGCTTCATCCAGTGGGACCAGCGCATGTACTCAGAGGCAGACGACCGCCCAGCACTCGCTAAAACAGGCGATCTGAATGAAGACCTAGGCCAAATAGAGTTCGTGTTCAGCGACAAAACTGGGACTTTGACTGAAAACATGATGGAATTCAGGCGATGTTCGGTTGCAGGGAAGAAGTATGGAGTAATGACCCCTGAAGTCCCTGGGGAAAAGGCTTCAGGGGTGAGCACTCATGAAAAGTTCAAGTTCCGAGACCCGGCCTTGATACAGGAACTAAAACGCGATCCACATGGGAAGCTTTCTGAGTTCGTGGAGTTACTAGCCCTGTGCCACACCGTGCTGCCTGAAGTGGACTCGAAAGGCTGTCTCCACTACCTAGGCGCTTCCCCTGACGAAGAAGCCCTCGTAGTGGCCGCGCATTGCTTCGGCTACTCCTTCGACCGAGTGAAATCCGGCTACTTAGGCCTCACAGTTTTCGGAGAAAAGCGGGAATACCGAGTATTGGGAGTCAACGAATTCACGTCCAACCGGAAAAGAATGTCCATCGTCATTCAACTGGCTTCAGGCCAGTATGCTCTGTACTGCAAAGGCGCTGATAACGTGGTGTTGGAACTGTGCAATGCCACTTCCGATGAAGTCACCCAGCTGAATGACCACCTCAGAGAGTTTGCAGTGGACGGACTGCGCACTTTGGTGTGTGCGAAAAGGATGCTGACGGTAGAGCAGGCCAGTGATTTTGAAAGAAAGTGGATAAATGCGAAAAATGCGATGAGCGACCGCACTAAAAGACTGCAGGAAGTGGCTGAGGAGTATGAATTGGAGATGGAAATTCTGGGCGCTACAGCGATTGAGGACAAAATTCAGGACGGAGTGCCGGAAACTATCGATTCCTTGATGAAAGCGGGGATAAAGGTGTGGGTGTTGACTGGGGATAAGCAGGAAACGGCCATTAATATTGGCTATGCGTGTAAGTTACTGAGTTCCCAGGTGACTGTGCTGAAGCTGAATGTGACTAGTGCCGAGGATGCACAAAGCAACTTGAGATATTTGCTCATGGAGCATATCTACAAGACTTCCCCCACAATCGACTCCCCAAACCACCTGCGGGCTCCTTCCCGCTTGCACAACACCCCTACCCAGACCACCGCTCCCTCCCGCTACAACCACCCTTTCTTCCACCGAACAATCGAACTGGACTCCGACAAGCCCATAGACGTGGACAACATCCACATCAGTCTCGTAGTGGACGGCACTTCGCTGTCCTGCATACTGGACAACGCGAAGGCAGTGAAGATGTTTTCCATGCTTTCCTTCATGTGTCACTCTGTGATTTGCTGCAGAGTGTCGCCTATTCAGAAGTCCGATGTGGTAAAGTTGGTAAAGCAGGGGTTTAAGTTCAAGCCGATGACACTTGCGATTGGGGATGGAGCGAATGACGTTTCGATGATACAGGAAGCGCATGTAGGGATTGGGATTAGTGGGAAAGAAGGCTTGCAGGCGGTCAATTCCAGCGACTATGCGATTGCGAGGTTTCGCTTTCTTCTGCCCTTATTAATGCTCCACGGCAGGTGGAACTACCAGCGAATTACTATGGTGATTCTGTACAGCTTCTATAAGAACTTCTTGCTGATCCTGCCAATGTTCTACTACAGCTTCGTGAACCAGTACTCCGGCACCGCTCTCTACGACTCCTACCTAATCATGTCCTACAACGTCATTCTCACCTCCCTGCCCATAGTCGTCCTCGGCGTCCTGGACAAAGACTTGGAAGCTGAGCGGATTATCACCCACCCCAGTCTATACACTTCTGGCATTCTAGCCAGAAATTTCAATGCTTTGATTTTCATCAAATGGGTGTTGCTGGCGATTAGTGAAAGTCTGGTGATATTTGGAGTGGTGGTGATGCTCAGTAAGCATGTGGAGAACCAGGAAGGCAGGCCGGAGGACTTGGTGCTGTCTGGCACGGTGGCCTTTTATGTGGTGGTGGAGACGGTTTCATATGTGATAGCGGCGGAAATGAAGGATTGGACGTGGATCTTTGTCATCGTCCTACTAGTGAGTTACCTCCTCTTTTACCCTTTCGTGTTCTTCTACGACCTAATCGGGCTCCCGACCGCCAACCTAATGGGCGTCTTTACCAAACTATTCAGTTTCCCTCCTATGTGTTTCTCCCTGTTCCTGACTCCGCTTATATGCCTTTCTATCCACCTGATGCTCACCTATACGCAGCATTTATTCAGCCCTGGCGAAACTGACAAAATAAATAAAACTGATATGAGAGTGCATCCCGAGGCGGAATACCACACTGAAAAGATATTGAACTTCCGGCCGAAGGAGTTTGCTGGTCACTTGTCCAAGATATTTACTCCTGCGGGGCTGAAAAGAGAGGTAAAGGCGGATAAAGACGATTTTAGTATGGGGAGTTGGACGTTGGAATTTCTCAATCCGCACCTGGAAAAGACCTTCAAGCGCTATGTTGTGGACCGCTCTATCAAGTTCGTTAGGCGGATGTTTTGGCTGTTTTACCTGTTTGTCTGTGTGTGGTATGCTTTCGACCTGGCTACAGGGGACCGAACCGCTATCAAAGTAGCTCAGCGAGTAGTGGTCATAGTGGTGCTTTTCCCTGTAGTTATGGCTGCCAGGACCAAGTGGTTTGTGCGGCACTACGAACTGTGTGTACTGACACTAGTGGGAATTGGGGTGTTCATCAAGCTAATAAACGACATCATCAGTTCCAATGATGGGAGTATGAGCACTGCTCTGATCCCCATTCTGGCCTTTATCTTGTTTAGCTTGAGTACCTATAAAGTGTTCATTATGCTAACAGTGGCGATTGCGATGTATCTGATCCGGGTGTCTGCGTACTATTCTGAGAGTATGGACGGGATAGAACTCATGATTATCGTCTTTGACTACTCGTCCTTACTAATCGGCAACTTTTTCGTGAGCGCATTTGTCGGCTACGTGCTAGAAAAGGAAAAGCGCTACGAGTTCGTCCTGCGCAAGCAAATGGAAGCGGAGTTCCAAAAAGGCCAAGACATCCTAGGCAACCTTTTACCCAAATTCGTCCGAGACAGGGTAAAAATGGGCATTCGCTATATCGCTGAGGACCAGGGACAGGTCACTATTATGTTTTGTGACATTTACGCCTTCGATAAGATCACAATTACGCATGAACCGAAGCAGTTGACGGACCTGCTGGATGGGTTCTTCGCGGAAATGGACCATTTGTGTGAAGAGCACGGAGTCACGAAGATTGAGACTGTCAACAAGACCTACCTGGCCTGCGCAGGGCTGAAAGACAGTGAAGACCACCTGCCACCCGAGCTCAAGGAGAAAAGCCATGCTGAAAGAGTGCTGAGTCTGGCTTTAAATGTGCTGAAAAGACTGGAACTCGTTTCCTTGAGGGACGGGTCGAAGTTCCAAGTGAAAATCGGCATCAACACCGGCTCAATCCTCGCAGGGGTCGTAGGCGAGCACAAGCCCCAGTTCTCCCTCATAGGCGACACAATCAACACTGCCAGCCGCATGTGCAGCACCCTGAAAATGCCCGACCACATCCAAATTTCCTCCTCCACCTATGACCTGGTCAAGAACATGGACGTGACTTTCCAGCCCAGCACAGCGGAAGCGAAGGGGAAAGGACTGTTGACCACTTATTTGATATTTTCCACGAGTGCTGTACCTTCGGGGAGACGCAGGACTTCGCTGTTGGGTGCGGTTCCTCTGGTTTCGCCGTCGGGAGAGCAAATTCCGAATTTGTCTGTTGACATGAATGATAGTTCCTTGCCGCTGATATCCAAAAAGAACTCGTCCTATAGGGATAGGGGAGACAGCTACCAACGGTCCCAAACCACTAAGAACACCTTCGACGACAGTCGGGAAATCGCCCGCGAAGACATTGAAGACTTGGAGTTAGCAGGACCTGTGCAGTGGATCAACTGCATCATTTCCGAAACCACGGAGTTGCGGCAATACCGACTGACCTGTCTGCACAGAGACAAGAAAAGCATGATTTATGGAGGGTGGATGACCTTTGGGATATTTACATTGGTGAATTTGGGCTATACGGTGGCACATGGGGTGAAGGGCAGTGCCCATGGGTCGCCTTTGGTGGTGGTTTTGAGACTGGTGGGACTGGTGGGAGTGTTTGGAGTTATGATGTTGCTGAAGAGGATCAAAAAGACCTTCGGATTTCCATGGCTGGTGGCTTTCCTATATGCCTTCATTAGTCTGATCAGCACCATGTCTCTGTACACCGTTTCCCACTCCTTCCTATACACAGTCGTACTGGAAGTAATGTACTGTAACGTAGTGATCAACCACATTTCCGGCCTGCCCTTCGGCTACATCCTCGCCTTCGCCCTGATTTCCTTCTCCTCCTGGATGCTAGTAGTCCTCACAGAACTATCCGACCACACCAAAGCAATAGAAGCGACTTTCTTCGTGTTGATTTTCTCAGCGGTGAACATGGCGGCTAGCTATGTGCGGGAGTCGCAGGATAGGAGAACGTATAACCTCAATAAACTGGCGGAAAGGGAAATCCTCAATACTGAAAACCTGCTGAAGCAAATGATGCCTCCGCATGTAGTGCGCAACCTCAAAAACGGAATTGCGCCCTATGACAAGTACAAGGACGTGACTATTCTGTATTCGGACATTGTGGGCTTTACGGGGTGGTCGTCTGCGCGGAAGCCGATTGAGGTGGTGACTATGCTAAACAAGCTGTTCACTACTTTCGACCATTTATGTGTGAAGAACCACGTCTACAAGGTCCACACCATCGGAGACTGCTACGTAGTCCTGGGCTTCGCTGACACACTGCAGGGGGACAAGCGCGACGCAGCAGCGGAGTGCCTCAACATGGTGACTATGGCCTTCGATATGGTGAAGGCTATCAAGAAGGTCAATAAGGACAAGAAGATGAGCCTTAACATGCGAATTGGCCTGCACACAGGGGAAATCATAGCAGGGATTACAGGCACTAATATCGTTCGGTATGATATATACGGGGCAGACAACGACATTGCAAACAAGATGGAAAGCAACGGGGCCGCTGGCCGTGTGAATGTAAGCGAAGTCACGAAGGCGTGGCTGGAGGGCAAGGACCCGGGGCGGTTCGAGTTCATCTTCAACAAGGAGATCAGACACGAGCCAGTGAAGAGGTCGCTGGAGAGCTTCTTTGTGAACGCTGTAAGGGTGGATGACATGGTGTAGACTAGAAAGACTTAGTAGTTTGGATAGGAATTGCCAGAGACGACTGAGAACTCCATACTTAGGGTTGAGGCGACTCTAGGCCTGTGCAGGGTGCCATATTTCGTTTCAGCGTTAAAACGTTGGTAATGTCTGCCACGTACATCCTTTACCAATTGGCTGAAGACGGCACTTTCCGCTACAGCAGTCCTCGAACGGTCACCTACTCCACTCAGAGCATCCTTTACGTCTATGAAATAGCGAGGAACTACCTGGGCATCACCGACCCAGTGCCTAGAGTGCTGAAGACTCCTCGATTCCGTGCCTACCTTCAGCACATCGGCCGCTTCTCCCTGAAGCTAGACAGTACCTACCTCCTCCCCTCCAACGCCCCCAACTCCTGCACCCTGCCTTCCTCTGGCTTAAAGCTGCCGGAGGAAGACATGCGCCGCATCTGGGCTGTGTCCAGTCAGCAGCAGTTAGACCTGAGAGAGACGCCGACTTTGGCTGGAACTGTCATTCCAGGGGCGAAGTACGCCTTCTTCAATTTCCTCGACACGACCTATTGGCCTGGAATCGGAGATGCACTGTACCTTGAAAGCTTCGGTCGGCAAGATGGTCCCTGGTCGACTTACCTGCCTGCCCGTGGGGAGCTACCTACAGCTTCCGAAGGCCTGGATCTCAAAGGTGCTGTGCTCTCTGGAGGCGTTTACTGCGCCTTTGACCAGTCCCTCGCCTGGTCGCTGCCGACTTCCCGCTGGGTCCAGCAAGCCACCGAGAGCGGAATTCGCCTAATCGGCCTGTGCTTTGGGTGCCAGTTCATAGCGTTTGCACTGGGAGGAACAGTGACGAGGAACCCTTGCAGGTACTTCCTGCACCAGCCAGACAAAGTAACCTACGCCGGCTTTATCGCAGAAAGACTGCCTTCCCCAGTCCTGTGGGTGGCGGAGTGCCACAATGACTGTGTGTCCACACTACCGGAAGGAGCGGAACTGTTGGGGTCCTCTGAACATACTGCAGTCGAGGCCTGGGGAGTGCGGGACAGGGTAGTGTGCAGTCAAGGCCACCCGGAGTTCTCCACTGCTTTCATGACTATGTTTTGGCTGCCGACTCTCAACGAAGACGGTAAAATCACAGAAGTGCAAAGGAGAGAAGCGATTCAACTATACAACGAGAAACTACCCGGAGGACCGCTAGTCCGAGAACTGGGCAATTGGCTGCGAGAAACACTAAGATAGACCTAAACTATCAACCGGTACAATCTTTAACTAGGTAGCAGGTCAGTTCTTCTGTGTTTGGGTCTGCCAGGGCTGTGACTCCATAGCAGCGAGTCTCCTCATACAGTTCCTTTGCAAGTGACTCTATCGAGACTTGTGCCGAGCCGCTGAGACTCACCTTCACTAGACAGACCGGAATCGACCCCAACATCCCCAAAAGCCGCCCATCAGCCTCACTTACACTCGGGTATAAGCTGGAAGCCTGGATTTTCCAAAAGCAGTCCAGTTTCGTCCAAAGTTCACTATGGGTAAACTTGGACTGCTGCTTGATTGCGACTGCCTGACACACTTCCCTTATTTTCGCCCATAAAGGTGCATAGCTTTTCTTCCCTTGCACATGTCCGGCCAGAACCGCAGGACTGACTCGCACTGTCTGTCCCTCTATATATATTCGCTCATACAGATCGTCTATATAGATCGAGTCGGCCGAAAGCGATTCGACCACTGCGCTGACCATTTCCAGGACAGGGGAAATAGCCCCATTACTGTGGGTAAGGAAAAAAGCAAAGGACAGGTAGTTGTGTGGCTGGACGAACTTCGCCGAGGCGGTGAGTTCTTCCATCTGTAGACTGTCCCATGCGAAGTAGTGACTGGCGATACTGTTTCTGAGTAGTTGGTGCAGTCGTAACTCTTCGTGGTAGTCGACTTCTTGCAGAGGACTGGAGTCGAAGCGGAGACCGATTTGGGCGGCTGTGTCGGAGTCGGAGGAAAAGAGGTCTTTTTGGGAACGGAGGAAAGGGATCTTTTCGGGGTTTTGGGGGGCTTTGGTCAAAACTGCTTCATAGTCAGCTTCGCTTGTAGTGAGTGCGTACAGGGTGGGAATATAGAAGGCAAACATTTGAACCAAATGGTTCACAAACTTCACCAGTGCTTCCTCCACTTCGTCTCCATTCTTGACCCTGAGCACATCTCCCCAGTACACCAGTCCCTTCTGCTCCTCCACTGCCAATTTCCCACTTCCCAGTCCCGTTTTATTCACATGATCTACAAATCTTTGAAGTCTGTAGACAATGTTCTGATTTCGCGTAGAGAAGGGCGCGTTATCAAGACTGAAGTAGACTTTCGCCGCTAGCTTGGACGGGGAAATGATAAACATCAAAGGGAAGGTCGAGGTGCGGGCAGGCACCGAGCCTTGCATGCAAAGGATGTACGTGAGGCCGAGGGGTGTGAGCTTGGGCGAGTTGAAGTTATTGGCTTTGAAAATCCGCAGTAGGCTTTGCTTGATTCGCAGGGAAGCCACTGGCTTACGCTCTTCTGTACTGCTTTCCGATATCAGCTTCATATTTTTACTATGTATATGGAAAATGAAGACAATGGAATGGGAACGTCTACATACTTCCATTCGCTTTCTTGCTTTACTGGCTTCGTATGGCGATCTCTGCTTTGAACAATTCGATTTCGGGCTTTCAGATTTGAGTTTAGGGCCTGTGGACTATATATGGGGACAGTTTCTAGGAATAGAGAAGTGAAGGAAAAACATCTATAAAATCGATAAAGTGAAGGATAAATGCAGAAGAGAATATGGCACAGAGAATTACGAAAGGACTTGGCCGTAATTTCCCTTCGAGCAATCAAAACTGGGCATTTCTAGAGGCTCTTCATCGCTTTTTGCAGTATAGCGTGTAGCTTTCCGGAATGTTGCCTATCCTGATTGAAGTGAGTCTGGACGAAGTTGAGAGTATATGGTCCCAAGCAAATTGTTATTATCAGTTGACTTTGCCCATGTGCAATCTGAAATCACATCAATTCCTTCATCCGTACTCAAAAACTAGGGTATCGGTTCTTCTACATTTCTCTGGACTGTAGGAAAAAGGGCTAAATGGCATGTTTGGTAGACAGCCACCCTTCCAGCCCTGGCGCACGGCTCGTGCTTATGCGCGGATACTTCCCTTCGGCTGCTCTACATAGCCACTAATAAAATGCAGACTTCTGACTTGAGACTTGGACTATAGTGGGAAGTAGTTGCTAGTCAAGGAGAGGGCCAGAAGACAGGAAAGCAGACCTCAGTTTTCTATATATCACTGTATTAGTTCTGTCTAGTGATGTCCGTATTGCTTTGGGTTCTTGGGTAGGTGAAATGCTGCAAAGGCGGAATCTGGACGGGCTGCAATGAGGGCGAATTCTCGTCTACCGAAGTAGTAGCAGTAGCGAGTGTGTACAGACAGGGCACATAGGAAAAGAACACTGTGAGCATTTCATTCACCAAAGTCACTAAGTCTTCCTCCAAATCAGCCTCCTCTGTCACTTCCAGCTCGCGTTGCAGGTAGACCACTCCCCTTTCCTGCTCCACCTTCAGTTCTCCAAAGGTTATTTGTTCATTCCAGCTTTCTACATATTTTGAAATTTCATAGAGTTTATTTTTGTTTTTTGAGGAAAAGGGAGCGTTGTCGATGCTGAAGAACATTTGCGCTGTGAGGAGGGACGAGGCAGGGAAGAACACCATAGCGAAGTTGGCAGTTCGGGCGAAAGACCCAGTACGGCGCATGGGGTAGCCGATGCCTTGGCCCAGGGGAACAGGCTGGGAGAAGCCGTTCCCTTGAAACAATCGCTGAAGGTGTTGGGAAATAACGAAGGCTGGTACAGGCTGGATGGCAGCATCTTCGACTGCTGGCATTTTTTTTATAGACTTAATATAGGCATGGTATTAAGCCCAATTTCCGCTGATGAAAACATTCTATTGTACTCTAGTGGATAGCGCAAGCCGACTTTCGTCTTTCCGAAGACTTCTGTAAGCGCTCAATTGAGCATTCCATTCAAGTCTTTCCATCTACTTTTAGGACAGCAGCCTTCTAAGTTTCCTAGCACTATTAGCTATTTGTCCTCTCTCTTCCTCAGAGTTCTGAGAGGCGTTTTCGTCCTCGTTGGGAAGATTCTGCCTTTGGGAAAGGACTTGGGCGGGGTAGTGGACCCTGTTCGTTGCGGTTTGCTAGTAGGGGAGATATACACATATGCCTCAAACTCCGCATTTGGCACATCTGAGGCCTTATTTCTCCCCTTTTCCTTGCGATACTCCTTCAGGAAGCCAAGCAGCAGCTTAGCCTTCAGAAGGCATCTTTCCTCCTTCACATATTGCAGTCTTTCAGTGACTTCTTCCAAAAGAGTCTCTGCGTCTTTCGCTCGTTTCCCTATATTTGCGCTTGCGAAAGGCCTGCATATATCCAACAATTCATGCAGCTTTTCATCGATTTCCTTCGAGTCGAGTACTGAGCGAGGGGTAGTTTCAGGCTTAGAGCGCTGCTGCTCAGAGGCAGTCTTAGAGCCTGATAGAAGGAAGGAAGAGTCTGTGAGGGAAGGACTGGACAGAAGCAAGGGTGTAAGGGACAGTTGGAGTAGGGTAGCTCCGGAGAGGACGAAGTGGGCGATGTCATCGAAGGCGGGGAGTGGACAGGTGGACAGGGAGAGAGGGGACTGGCAGGCTGGGAGAGAGGAGGGGCGGAGGTGGCTTTGCAGGTAGGAGTTGCAGGGAATGGGACTGGAAGAGCTATGGGCGAGCGAGTCTTCTTGGAAGTCCTCCCCGAACTCGTCTAGGATCAAATCGTTTCCTAGTTTAGTCTCCCGGATAGCTGCAATTTCCGCAATAGTCCTAGACTTGACTAATTCCACCTGACCCATTCCCACTTCCTTTCCCCGGCCTCGACTCACAGGAGACGGGCTTTTCCGAGCCTCGGAAGCCAGGCCCAGACAGTGCTTCCACAGAATAGTGCGGACCGTGTTTTTCTTCATCTACAGACAATATATGGGAACGAGGCGGATGACAGCCTTCGGGAAGGCTGTGCTGGCACCTAGACAGAGTGCGAGTCCTGAAAGGACCAAAGCGGGACCAGTGTTTCCCTTCTGGACGCCACAGAAGGGGGAGTACGCTCCAGTGATGGACTACAACCCCAAGCCAGCTGCCTTTGTTGCCCATAGAGCCAGCAACTCCTTCTCCGTCGAAAGTCCAGTGAAGGAACTACGCACCCAGGTCAAATCCCTGCAGCAGCAAGCAGCCCAGCACTCCTCCGACAGACGCAATCGAGTTCTCCTCTCTCAAATGCGCTCTATTGTGGGCCTCCTCAACCAGCCCGCCCCGCCCCCAGTTCCAGTCCCTCAGCCCTACCACGACGACCGCTATGAGCATGTTCTCTCAGTGATCCAGCAGCAACAGGACACTGTAACTGAGCTGGTTCGAAGTCTTAGAGAAAGTCAGGTACGGCCTGAGGGCTACTTAGCGCAGTCCGCAGCAGGACTGGTGAAGCAGGAAACATCTGATTCGCTGAGGCCTGAAAGGCACAATCGAGAGCCTTTGGAAGACCAATACCGCCGGGTGAGGGACAACCCTGACCATTTCCACAAGCTACTGGCCGAACTCGACTTCAAAGACGACAAGTCGGAAACCTTCATCAATGGGGACTCTCGATACGTCTTCAAAACTGACCTTTCCAACGAAGACAAAGCCAAAATCCTCTTAAAACTCGAAGAGGAGAAGAAAGCCCGCGACCAAGACAAGAAGCGCCAAGGCATACAAGGAATCCGCAGACTGCGTGCAGTGGCTATGGCAGTGATCTTCCCTGTCTATGCCTATGCTACAGTAATGAAGAGGAAGAAGGAAACGAAGAGTAAGATGCTAAAGGCCATGGAGGCGAAAATCAGTATATATCTGGAGGGAGCGAAGACGTGGGCATTGCAGGCTATTAGAGTTCCGTTGGTCAGTGTGGTAGGCGACCAGGAGTTGGACTTGAACGTGGTTGAGGGAGGGAGGGGGAGGGAGGAAAGGAAAGGGAAGCAGTTTGACCGACTCAGTCCCAAGTACCTCAAACTGCAGGTCCGCATCAGAGGCATACTGGAAGGCCTGCGGGAGCACACTAGTGTGCAAGCCATGCCTGCGCCGCTACGTATTTTCATAGAAAACCTTATATCAGAGGGCAGCTACACGCCTCGCTCCTACTTCCTCGACTTCGAAAAGTCTCGAATAGAGCGAGACAGCTTTGGGGCTTTGAAGAACCAAAGTGCGGAAAAGCGCGAGATGCTGATCTGTTTCTTTTTCATCACCCGGGTCATAGTGAAGGGGATACTGCTCAAATCAGCCCCTGGGGAAGAGGTGGTAAGGGTCGGCGGACGTGCAGAGGGGTAAGAAGTATACAGAAACATGAAGGTCATTGCCTCCGTACTGCAACTACTAGTCCTGCTCTCCTTCTGTCGCTGCGGCCGCACTCCGCAAGAAGGCTTGGAAGACGAAAGCGGCATCAAAGCCAAGGGCCGAGGAGAGGCTTTGCCGAGCAAGAACTACGACGGAGTCTCCCAGCACCTCCACACCTACTCCGAACTGAGTCCCTTCTTCCAGGGCAACCCCAGCTGGCTGGACTCCATGCGAGACCTCCTCCTCTCCTGGAGCGAAGACGTCCTGCAGTTCTCCCGCAACTCCCAAATCAAGGCCAAACTCAACAAGTAGCCCTAGGTGTAGACTAACTACGAGGCGCCTCTGTCACTAGCGTCCTCACTTGCTTCGGCTCCTTGAACACGTCCTTCACCTCACTGAAGGCTTTGCAGGTGAGTGTGGCTTGGGTGTCTTTGAGGTAGGAGATGAACTCTCGCCAGCAGTCGTGTCGGGTGAGGGTGGCCTCGGCACCCACCACTACGAGGCAGCTGCGGGCTCGAGTGATAGCGACATTGAGTCTGCGGACGTCTGAGAGGAAGCCGATGTGGTCTCCGCTGCGGACGCAGGAGAAGAAGATCGCTTCCTTTTCTCTGCCCTGGAAGCCGTCAACAGTGTTGACTTCAATGTCTCTGCGGTCCCGGTTCCCTAACAAACTCCGCAGTAGTCTCACCTGCTTCTTGTACGGCGAAATGAGCCCAATGTCCATCCCCCGTCCATGCCAGTCCCCAAAATGCTCGAACAGTGATACCAAAAACTCTGCCTCCGGCCTGTTACAGAGAGAGGTATCATCTGCACTGCGGCTTTCCTTGGATGTGATGAGGTTGATAAAGAGGATGGGTGGCAGGGAGCACCAGGCGGCCTTGGGTCTGCTAAGGATGGAGGGGTCGTCTTGTAGGAAGTTCCCGTAGAAATAGCCGCTGGGGAAGGCGCGGATGGGGGGCAGCATTCGGTACTGGATGGTGAGGACAAAGGTGCCACAACCGGCCTGTTCAAAGCGCTCGAACAGAGACCGGCTGTACCCTGCCTTCTCAGCAGCCGCCGAGAAGGTTGTAGCTGGTAGTTGTCGGGGGTCCCCCACTAAGACCGCGTGCTTTGCTCCATACTGCAGTGGAATCAGTCCGGACAGCTCCACCGCCTGGCCTGCCTCGTCGATAATAACGTAGTCAAAGTCATGTTGCGTCTTTTCCACGTCCTTCGACCCGGCTCCGCTGAGAGTTGCGAACACCACTCTGGCTTGCTGTACCATCTCCGCTTCCAGTATCTTCCGCTTTTCCTCCATAGAGTATTTTATGTGTTTTTCCCGGGTCAATGAGCCCTGCACACTTCTCTGCTTTTCCAGCAGATCTGTAATTGACCGCTTGTCCCCTCTTTCCTTTGCAGCCTTCAAGCCTCTTTCCACCTGTTCCAGCTGCTTCCTAAGTTCACTCGCCAGTTCAGGCTGGTCCTGCTTCCCTTCCGCCTGCATTCTTTTGCCCACCAGCACAGACAGGGAGATTTGCTGCACTTCCTCTGGAGGGTCGCCGCGACCATGTCTCTGCTTGATCTCCAAGTGGTCCTGCCTCCAGTTCCCCAGGCGAATTAGAGGGATGTCTCTGCGGGTCTCTCCGTTGGGGCCGATTAGCCCCTTGCGGACCACTCTCTGGGCGATTTCATCAATTGCAGCGTTACTGGGAGCACAGACCAGGACTCTAGACTCGCCCTTCCCCTCCACTGCCAGGAAGGCAGATATAAGTCCTACAATTGTATGTGTTTTCCCGGTCCCAGGAGGGCCTTGAATAAGAGTGAACCCGTCCTCTCGGCTACACGCATATGCAATTGCATTGAATTGCGATTCGTTGAAAATCGCCTGCGCCCTCGTCATGTACGACTTCGGAATCGACAGGGCGCTGCCTGTCGGCTTGAGCTTCGGCTGGAGTAGGTAGGGACTGAGAGGGATGAACTCAGATAATAACATCATCCGGTACTCCCTCAACATCGTCAAAATGGACTCGATGTAGAGGACGTAGAAGTACTTGCTTCCACCGGATGTAGCTTCGAAGACTTGGTTGCTGCTGCTTGTGCGGATCAGTATTAAAGCCTGCTTGCAGCCGTTCTTCACGTCGTGCTCGCAAGTGCCGAGGAAGTGGGGAGTAGCTAGAAGGCCGTGGACTGTGGCGGGCAGTGGGGAAACAGCAGGGAGGAATAGGACATAGTCGTCTTGGCGGAAAGACAACTGGAAGATGGGGCGATTGTCTCGATTCGCTCCGGGAGTGAGGAAAAGACAGCCCGCTTTCTCAGTGTAGACACTAAGTTGCACACAGGAAGCTCTGTCCAAGTCTATTTCCTTTATAGACTTTTCAATGTCTCCTCTCACTTCCGCGAAGAAGCAAGGACTGAACGCCTTCACATACTCCTCTCCATCTTCGAAGCAGTTGGGGATGGGTTCGAGCCTTTCCTCAGTATTAAGGCGGCGCAAATTGAGTCCGAACAGGAACTCATAGAATGCAGAAGTGTCGTGACGCTGTGAGTAGCGGAGTTGCTGGGCGCGTTGGCGGCGTACAGCGGGGGTGAGGGAGGCTTCGTAGGCCTTGCGCTGGGCGATTTCAAGTTTGATAGCCTCGGCTTCGTGCTATGTAGGCTGTACGGTGAGACGGATGGAGGTCGCTTCGGCTTGCTCCCGCATGCGTTGAGTGTGCTCCTTTTCAAGTTCCATCAGCAGGTCGCTGGTGGACTGTCGAGGCTTCCTGACCTCTTCTTCTCTAGGGCGCTTGCAGGGAGGCTGTTCCTCCTCCTCTACCGGCTCTTCCTCACTTTCCTCTCCTTTCTTGTGTTTCGAAACGCGCTCGGCCCAGCGCCTCATTTCCGTGATTTGCTTGATGTCATTGGAGTGGCGAGACTTGGCCATAGTGCTCATAAGAAACCGAGGAGCGCCCAGGCCTTGGTGGGGAAGGAAAGGAAGCACGCGGGGCTTCTTGAGCGGAGGAGGGACCGTAGACTTCAACTGGGGACGTATGTCTCCTCGGTCTACGAGTTGTTGAAGTTTGAGAGGCAGGGTTGTGGGCTGGGTGTTAGGGGGCTTGGGTACTGATGAAGGGACTACCACGCCTTCGAGATCCAACTCGATGTCGCCCTCTGCACTGGCGTGAAAGTGAGTTTGCCGGGGAGCGTTCATTATTATCTTAAACCCCTCTAAAGTTCATTTTAGCGTCCAAACCTGCCCTTTAACCAGCAGGACAGCAGTTATCAGGCTCTACGGCCTTCAATCTGCCTTAAGACCAAAGCAGCCATTCCGCTACAATCTGTTTCCGCAGCGCCAACCTTCCAATCAAGTGTCTGCCTTCATCTCTGAAAGGGAAAGCGCCACCTGCCTTACTCCCTATTCCTGCTCAATTATCAACAGGGACACGTCGAATGTGCCGCCTCCCAGGTCGTAGACCAATATAGTGCTTTCTGTCTCTTCCTTGCGGTCCAGGCCGTAGGCAATAGCAGCGGCTGTAGGTTCGTTAATGATGCGGAGGACGTTGAGCCCTGCAATGACCCCGGCGTCCTTGGTGGCCTGGCACTGGGAGTCGTTGAAGTAGGCGGGGACTGTTACTACTGCGTTTTTGATCTCGTGGCCGAAGTAGGCTTCTGCGATTTGCTTCATTTTGAGCAGGACCATTGAGGAGATTTCCTCAGGAGCGAAGTCTCGAGATTTGCCCTCCACCTTCATGCGTAGATAAGGCTTTCCGTCCTTAGGGACTAGATCATAGGATAGCAGTTTCTTGTCACTTTGCACAGTTTCATCAGTTTATCTGCGGCCAATAAGCCGCTTCACACTGTAGGCAGTGTTTTCAGGGTTAATTGTAGCTTGATTCTTCGCCGCTTCCCCCACTAACCGTTCCCCCTCACTCGTAAAGGCCACATACGAGGGCGTAATGCGGTTTCCCTGGTCGTTAGGTATGATTTCGACCCTTCCGTTCTTATATATGCCCACGCAGGAGTAGGTAGTGCCCAGGTCAATTCCAATAGCAGGGCCTGCGACTTCCTCGTCATTGCCTTTGACTGCAGCCAGGGACAGGAACAGGCAGGCCACAGCGAAGAAGTAGACCTGAAAAACCTTGTGGAAAGCACTGCTCTTCATAGCGACTATTATCCATTTTGGAAGTAAGGAAACACGTGTGAGAGTTTGCTGTATTGGGGTTTTTATGCGAGACAAATCAGTAAATAGACACAGTACACTGGTTATTTGCATAAGACTTGTGAGAGCAGGCAGTGGAGTGAAGCGAGCGAATTAATTTAAAGTGAAGTTGTTGGATTCTTTATAGACCAGCAGAATGATGTGTGCAGAAGGGCTTTTTACCTGCTTTAAATTGTGGCTTTTTGCAGTACCAACGATTTCCGAATTCTGTGAACCTGCGGAAAGCAGTACTTGTTCAACTCCTTCTACGTCCACTATTTCGCATACAGCAATCCAGCCCATAGAGAACTATTCAAAGTTTAGTGTATATTCAGAGTAGCGAGAGGAGCCTTTGGACACAGGCCTGACTTGCGAATCAGAGAAATCGTGATAGGAAGAGCTGGGCGGCCGCAACTGAGAGTCCTTCGAAGACGTGAAGCTTCCCAGTCGAGGAGGGAGAGGAGGACGAGGAGGGCGCAGCAGAGGTCGCAGAGGCTTCCGCTGGAACTAGCTATTATTCAGCCTTCACACTCTAGGTATCAAGCAGTTCAGTAGCACCTACTTACACAAATAAGGCTATGAGTATGTCCGCAGGCCAGGGAAACCGTGGAAATGCTGCCAATTGGGGCGTGAGTGCAGCGGAGTTGCAAGCGAGAAGACAGGTTTTGGGGTTAGACGCAAGCAACGACCAGAGAGGCGCTGCGCATTCTGCTGGGCAGGAAAACGAACGGGACAGGAGATTGAGACTGAGAGCTGAGGAAAGAGCCCGAAGATTGACAGGCGCTGATAGTGCATATGGAGTGCAGTCTACCCTGCCTGCAAGGCCAACTTCCCTCAAAGAGCCTGACCCATGTGAGAGCTACGCAGGGAAACGGCCCGACTATGAGGAATTGGACCAACAGCAAGGGAACAGGAAGCTGTTCAGACCTGCAGAGCCACTCAGCCAGCCCTCCTTCCCTACTCCCCAAATCCCTGAAGCCGCCTACCCCTACTTCCCAGGCCCAAGTGAAGACCTGCGGTCCAGAGAAGTGGAGAAAAAGCAGCGATACGCCCAGGAACTGCGAGACATGATGGCCGCCAAGACCTTAGAAAAGGACCGAAGTCGCCAAGACCAGTCCTCCGCCCTGCCCCAAACTCCCGAAACTGAGCCAAACGACCCTGCAAAGGACCGAAAACTGCAGTACAAGCGAACTTGAGCGACAAATGGAAGAACAAAGGAGACGCAAAGAGGAAGAAAAGCGGGTAATGAAGGAAAAGGCGCTGCAGGATGAAGCCCGGTATTTAGCAGAGTTCGCAGCTGAGCAGAAACGCATAGGGAAGAAGGTGTCCGACCCCAACCGTCCGTCTTCTGACAACCCGAACTCGGAAAGGTATGAGGACTTTGCGGGGAAGAGGAGAGTGGAAGGGGAGGAGAG
>Ga0247837_1002520_pt1 | contig 34350 bp, 17 predicted proteins | sample LaCtaG_2_FD_187115 | JGI IMG/M metagenome (GOLD analysis project Ga0247837, IMG submission 187115) | Freshwater microbial communities from meromictic Lake La Cruz, Castile-La Mancha, Spain - LaCruzMarch2015_14.5m | ecosystem: Environmental > Aquatic > Freshwater > Lake | place: Spain: Castile-La...
TCCCTTAGAGAGTTTCGTCCAGCGGATGCTGACTTCAATTTGAGTAATCTGTTAGCGATTTCCCTTTATAACAGAGACATCATTAGCTATTTGTCTGTAGTGAGTGCAGAGCTCGAATTCCCAAACAACCACTCCGCCCACACAGTCCCAACCTTTGGTTATTACGCCTCACACTTCTCAGCAGGATCTTTAGGGCCTGCACGTCTCTGAGTACCAGTAGTAATCACGCTAAGTGCACTGCGCCGACTGCGTGAATTGGCAATTGGTGAGTACATGTAGGAGAGTCTTGGACACATGTCTGCATTGTCGAGGAGATAGACCGAGAGTTCGTTACTTGGCAGAGTTAGTGGCTGGATGATAAGGTTTGAAATTCGCCTCAGTCTCTTGGTGGATTGGAGGGATGAAGCAGCAGCTTCGACTGGGGACTGTGCAGTGAAGTAGTCGAGGGAGTACTAAATTCGCAGGTATTTCTGCTGGAAAAGCTGAAAATCGACCTCCCCAAGCCTTAATTTTCCCAATTTCCCCACTCAAGTCCATTTCCGCCTCCCTCCCTGCAGTCTCCAACTTGCCTATCAACATCCCCTGGATCCCTGCCATTAGCATCAGTCTTTCTTCGCTTTCCCGCTCTTCCTGGTCCTCCGGCTTCACCAGTGGCTCCAACATGTCCACAAACATACTCGTCAATATCCGGATATGCACCTTGCATTTCTCCAATTTATAGGTCACAGTCTCTAGTTCCTGTCTGATTTCCCCTTGTTTCCCAGCTTTCCAGTCCTGCACGATTTCCTGCAACACCTTCAACTCTCCCCTTAGTTTCTCCCTTTCTTAGGCACAAAGCTTGTCAGGAGAGGGAGTGCGGAAGCGGAAGTTCTCTCGGGACATTTACAGTTAGAACTACAGGTCGTTAGTAGGGGAGGGGGAGAGCGATGAGGTCAGGAAAGGGTGAAGTTGGGCTTGGTCTGGGGTTAAACGCCGTTCCGGCTCCCACTCTAAACACTCTAAATAGCAGTTACTGCTAATAAAGTCCAGAAACTGCATATCAGAGCACGGCACTAGCTTCGCTAGAGAGGTGCAGTGGGGCTGCCGCCTCATGCCGTGACTGTTAGGCACTATTTTCACTTGGCCTGTGGAGGAAAAGAAGACTGATTTCTTGGAAGATTCGGAGAGGAGACTGTGAGGCGGGGGTCCCAATGCACTCATAATCCAAAGCAACAAATCCGTCTCATTTTCCCCAGGAAACAACGGCCTTCCAGTATACAACTCCACCAACACACACCCCAGCGACCACATATCAATAGGAAAAGAATACCTAACTCCCAAAACAATCTCCGGCGCTCTATAAAACCTGCTCTGTATATAGGAAAACAGCTTCACGTTGTCGAAACAAGCCGACCCGAAGTCGATTAGTTTCACTACTCCTCGCCTTTTGTCCTCAAATAGGATGTTTTCGGGCTTCAAGTCGCAGTGAATTACGTTCATTTGGCGGAGGCCTTGGAGGACACTTACGAGATGGGAGGCCACTGTCCGCACCCACATCATTGGGAACCCTTTGAATCGGTTCTGCTTCAGATAGTCATACAGACTCAAATCCAGCAGTTCAAAAGCCATGCACACATGATTGCGGAAAGTAAAGTGGTCCAAAAGTCTCACCGAATACGGAGTTTGCCGGTCTTTTAGCATACTGAGAACCTGAATTTCCACCTGAGCCTGTTTGTGGAAGCGCTTGGCATTGCGGATAATCTTCACAGCGACATGGATATTGTCCTTGTGGTCGTAGCAGCGGAGGACTCGGCCGAAGGCGCCTTTGCCCAGGGGCTCCAGGACTTCGTATCTGTAGTCGAGGTGGTCGCAGATCACTACCTTGTAGTCGTTTCGGTCGTCGTCGTAGCCGAAATTCGGAAGCGCCAAATCCCCTCTAATCTTCTCCGCATTCGCTCCCAAGTAATACACAGCCTTGTAGCTAAGTATTTCTGATACTTCATGGTTCGTAAGATACTTGCCAAGCGCATTGATGACCACTGCTGGAGTGGTCGGGAAGCTGATGCCTGCGATCTGGTCCTGCAGAGAGTTCGTGCCGATGCTGTTGCTGCCTGCGGTGGAGTGGAAGGCATCAGCGCTGATTGGGGTTTTTAGTTCTTCTTTGGCACCACGCAGTACGTCGGCTGCGCTTAGTCGCTCGAAGGCGGAGATAATGCTGGGGTGGTGCTCTAGGTCCTGAACAGGCGCAGCAGCCAGCTGGGATAAATTTGTAAAGGTGTCCTTCAGAAGCTTGTCGAAGACCTGCGGCTGCTGCGCATGCGACGGACTAGTAGGCTGCGAGGTCTTCGTCGCAAAGAAAGGATGCGCAACTTTGGGCGATTTCGGCTGTCGCTGTCGAGAAACAGAGGCAGTGCGCATATTTCACTAGTAAAAAGTCCCCTTGCCTCCAACCCCCTATACAGACATAAGGCTAACGTTGGCTTGTAGGAAGACGTTATTTAGGTGTATATGGAGGGAAATGCAGAGGACTGCGAGGCCTGGGAGACTGCGAGACAGGCGGAAGTGCAGAGACTTAAGTGCACGCTGCAGGTCCTGGAGGAGGAGGAAAGGAACATATTCGCACAAATCACCCGTACTCTCGCCTCTGCAGCCACTCTTTCCTGCCAATTCGATCTCATCGAGGCGCTCGCGAATGAATGCCAAATCCGCACCTTCGAAAAAACCCGTCTTCTCGACTCCTTACTCAAGCTCGAAAAGCACCGTTCCTCCCAACTCTCCCAGCAAGAGTCCAGTCTCGCCGCCCTCAAGCTGGACCTAATCCACTACAAACACTCCTCAGACCGGCGTTCCCACCGTCAAAGAGGAGAGCTGCCCCAGCAGTCCAGCTACCCTTTGAGTGCTTTGGATGTGTACGACTGGGTGGTGGACATATCGCTGATTACGGATTTGGCGCAGTATGGGTGGGAGGTGGAGTTCAGTGCGAAGTTCTGGGCTTCGATTGATGCGCAGCAGAGGTCGGAAATGCTGCAGAATAGTCAGTTTGACTGGGAAGGGGCGGTGGTGGCGGTGGTGGGGCTGTATGACAAAGGGAAAACGTTCGTGCTGAATAATATATCGGGGAGTAACTTGCCGTCAGGGAAAAAGGTGAATACCAAGGGACTAAGCTTCAAGCACGTGGACATGGACTCCGGCACCAAGCTAATTCTCCTGGACACTGCAGGCAGTTACTCCCCCGTCAAAGTCACTTCCGAGTTTTCCGTTGCTGAAAAAGAAGCCACAGAGTTGTTTTTACTGGATTTAGTGTTCGATATATCGGACTATTTTATTTGCGTTGTGAATGACTTTACCTCTCTCGACCAGCGCTATTTGGACAAAGTCTCAAGGTCGCTGCAAATAAGCCGGAAAAAGACTTTCCGCGAAGTAATAGTGCTGCACAACTTAAAAGAAGTGGAGTCGGAGGACGTCCTGCAGCACCTTTGGCTCACTCAGGTCACACAGATCTACGGCTCTGGTAGAGTGCAAACTACTCAAGTAGCCGCTGTTAACTCCAACACTGGGGAGTTGGAGGAAAAGGCTGTGATTTGGTTCAAAACTCCCTACAGTCGACACATTTGTCTGGCGAATGCAGACTCGGAACTGGGACAGACGCTGAATCCCTGGGCTTTCAGCCTGCTCAAATACTGGCTGAAGGCGGTGCTGATCCCTGTGAATCGCCCTGTGTCGGTGGTGGAGGCAGTGCTCAGTTTCTCCACGCAGAAGCTGAGCACTTACTTCAAGCTGCCGGTGGAGTTGAAGATTGTGGAAGGGGCGGATGCACTACATAAGCGCATTACCTGCACTTCCGACTCCTTTCACGAACAAACTCGAATGCCGCAAATTGCAATCGACTCTTCCGGCTTCGTCATGGCGCGGCCAGACAGCTTCCTGCCCCTAGTCGACGTCATAGAAAACGGCGAGTACTGCATCTACATGGACTTACCAGGCCTAACCGAATCCGACATCGTGATAATCAGGGAAAACGTGGTCACTGTGGTGCAAGGCAGGCGGAAATCGCCATACATAGTGGAAAGTGAGGGACTTGCGGTAGTGAAACAAGAGCGGAAATATGGCGATTTCACGATGAATTTCCGCATTCCGGATAGATATGAAAGACGGTGGTGCGACTATGAGATAAAGGACGGAGTTATGAAGATTGTGTACAAGCGGGACCAGGATGAGGACGTAGCTAGTCTGGTTCCTCGGCAATAGTTACTTTCTACTTCCTAGGCTAATCATAACTAGCAGGCGATGTGAAAGTCAATACCGCCGATACGAGCGACAACAAGGCCAGCAAGTAGAAGCACCACTCATACCCCGCATTCTAACCTACCCTTTACCTGTCCAATCCACACATTAATAGCAATTGTGGCTAGGGAGGACAGGGTGAAGGACTGGCCGATCAGGGACATTGCGGCTGCTCCGGTCCTGTGGGGAGGTTACTTTGTGCCGAAGACTTCTGCGCTTTCTAGGATGAAGGCGGGGAAAACGCCTGCGAATACGAAGAAACTGAGGGCGGTCCAGACCCAGTAGAGGTAGATAGACACTGGCAGGATAAGGGTTATGGTAGCGCTGATTGCCAACTGAATTGCGATGTTGCAGCCGTATACCTGTTTAAATGATAGAACATCCATCGCTCCACTGGACAGCACCTTCCCTACAGCGCTCAAAAGGGCAGAAGAACTGCCTATTGTGGACAGCAACTGGTCGTCCTTATAGTAAGTCATTCCATAGTTCTTATACACATTTACGAGGAACACTCCATACGTAATCCCACAGAACATGTTAATCGTAAGGCTCCAAAACGCCCAAGTCCTCACAGCAACCCCTAACGACGGACACTCCCTACCCACCGTTTTCCTCTTCAAAGAAGTCACGGAAGCTATAGACTCCGTCACCGACATAGGTTGGTCCTCAGGCTTCACAGGGAAAAACAGCACTGCAATTAGGAATAGAGAGGCATAGACTAGGCCAATTAGGAAGGAAACGCGGGGGACACGCCCTGCCACAGGGTCGGGAAATAGGTTGTATTCAGTTTCTCCTGTGTGGACTTTTATTGTGGGTTCGGAGTTTTCAGGGTTGCAGAGGAAGGCGAAAAGGAGGCCGAAGAGGGCGGGACTGAGGCCGTAGCAGGAATTGAGGAGACCAAGAATTATGCCTTTGGCGCCTGAGAAGTGCTTCCAGCACTCTAAGGCGCAGAGGTAAACGCAGCCCCCTGCGCCGAACCCCACGCCTGTGCCGTAAATCACTACGAACAGAATAGGGCTGGAAATCAAGTATACTGATAGAAAAGCTCCACTAAACAGCGCTCCAGAAAGCGCTAGAGTCAGTCGCAGTCCCCAGTGCTGATACAAGTATATCGAAAATCCTGTTTGGACCTCACCGAACGCCACTCCCTCCAAAATGCAGGTAAGTGGGAAAATGACAAAGAAGCAGTTCTGCACCAGTGGGGACTCAGGGGAACTCTGATAGTAGTAAGAGGCGTAGTAGACGGAAAAGGTGCCGAAGGCATTCAGAGAGCCTGTGCACTGGGTAGGAGGTACAAGGCTCACGAGGCAGGAGAGCAGGATGGCTACGTAGGGCTGCCAATTGCGTGCAGGGGGTGCAAGCAGCGGCTCTGCCATATTCACTGCTTTAGGGTAGTTTCAAGCATATTCAGTCAAGGGCCAATATCACCCACAAGTCCACTATAGACTTTTAGTCCTGTAATGTCTCATCTTAAAGCGAGTACTAGGTCTAAACGAACTCAGTGAAAAGGACGTTGTAGCTGCGCTTGTTCCACCCTGCACTGGTCTCCTCCTCATAAGTACCGGGGCCTGGTGTCGGCAGTAGCTGCTTTTGCGTAAACCTTCCAGCCTACATGGTCCTTACTTGAGGTAAAAACACTGACTTTTGGTTGTCGATGTGCAGGTCTTGAGGCAGTTTGGGGTTGTAGGCCCCTGGGCCCAGGGACTCCATGGATACGCTGGTGGCGGGAAAGCGGCCGGATTTAGCTGCAAACGGAGCTTCTTTCTTGCGCACTTCCCCTAGACCAGCGAGCAGCGGATTCCCAGTGGCCTGCACCACTTGTCTATTCATGTCGAAGCTAGACGGGAGTTCATACTGGCCTGGTGCAGGTCCACTGGCCTTCACCAAGTCCCCAGTTCTCTTGGTTCTGCTTTGGAAGACTGACAAAGGCTTGTGGTGGGCGGAGTTGTGCATGCCAATTCGCTTGTCCAGGTCGGAAGGGTAGTAGCCGGGGCCGGGCGTGGCTTCTGGCTGTTGAGTGACGGGGAAGCGCTTTTCAGTGGTGCCGAAGACTCCTTGGCGTCCCCAGGCCTTTCGCTTGAGGTCGTCAAGGAATTGAGCGTCCTTGTAGCTGCCGGGGCCTGGAGTGCGTTCGACCTTTTCCCGATGCTGGAACCTCATATCCGTAGAAGCAAAGGGCGCCTTTGCCTCTTGCTGCCTAGTCCCAGCCCCAGGCGCCGTGCCCACTCCATAGGACCCCGGACCCACCTTCGCATTGCCAGCCTTCCGATAGTCAAACCTGGCTGCTGTCGATCCAAAGAACTGCAAGCGCTCCGGCACCAACTTCCCTTTAAAAGCCGTCATTTCCTCCGAGTGGTAATACCCAGGTCCTGGATTCCCACTCTCTTCCTCAGTAGCGTCGATTTCCTCAGTGACAGTGGTCTCTGCGATGCTCTTGCCTGCAGCAGGTATGAACGATGCACGCTTGGTTGCGCTCTGAAAGACTGCAGAAGGTTGGAATTTGTACATGGGCGCGAGACTGCCAGGCAGCTGGTTGTAGCTGCCAGGGCCGATATCGGGACTGGTGCTGGGCAGCGGATTGCTGTTTTTGGTGCCTTTGGACAGACCCCAGGAAGCACCTTTGGGGTACTCCCCAGGGAGCCGTATGTCGTAGTGGCCTGGACCTACGCAGTCCTCTGGAGTGCCAGTGAACACCTTTTCAGGGTTTTTCTGCATTATCAACTCTCCACTCGGCGTTTCGTCGTACCCGAAAGCCTGCTTCGGGGCAGGAATCGAAGGAGCCGAAGGCAGCCGAAGCCAATTAAGCGCAGCCACGTCCTTTCTGGGAGAGATAGTCCTAGGCTTGATCCAGGCCTTTTCCACTTGGTAGGCTCCTGGCCCAGGAGCGAGCTGCCTATGCGCCTCTTTGAAGCGACTCTGGCGACTCGCAAAGGGACCAGAAGGACGCAGCTGTCCGTACTGGTCCAGGGCAGTCCTCGAGTTCAGGTCCGGACTGGAGTAACTGCCTGGGCCTGGAGTCGGTGCAGCCACTAGACTGAGACTAGCGTCTCTCTGGGCTGTGCTTGTGAAGGGTGCGTAGGCGTGATTGGGCCTGTGCTGTTCCTGGCCCAAGTAGGCCCCGGGACCCAGGTTAAACCCTCGGTTTGGGGAGTGGTCGAAGTTCCTTTCCGCCCTCGACACAAAGGCCATTTCCCTATTACTACTCGAAGTCCTGGTCTGGCCGGAGGAGGAGAGTGACGAGGCAGTAGACTATCCACAGCAGTACTGCTAGGACGGTGCCTCCGAGGGCGAGTTGCGCTCGGAAACACTGCTGCTCGTCCTCTTCCTGCTCCCAGCGGCGCTTACTGCCCTGCATTATAACTGCTTGTCATTGAGATGATTGCAGTTTTCTTTAAAATACGACTATATCCAGCAGAACTGAGGAGGCTATTGTAGGGTCTGTGGTGAAAAATTACTATACTTGTTCATATCAGCATTTCGCTGAATCTCATAATGCAATACTTCTATGAGGACAAGAGACAAGAAACCTACCAAACAAGCAACAGCGAAAGAGGGAAAAGGCTGTATAGTGCTTTACTGAGAATAGAAGGCAGGTTGTGTCTATGTCTGCAAAGGCCCAATAAAGTGCCTCCAAAGCAGTCCAAAGCCTATTGAAGTAGTGTTCATAACGAGCTGAAACAGACCGCTTCGGGCGACTGATGGACTCTGGCTAATAATCGCATGGCTCTGACCCCTGAATAGTAGTCTCCAGACAGCGACTACCTGTTCAAACTGCTGCTCATCGGAGACTCCGGCGTAGGGAAGTCCTGCCTCCTGCTGCGCTTCGCTGACAACACTTACACTGAAAGCTTCATCTCGACCATCGGAGTAGACTTCGTACCATTCACACAGAAGATCAGGACGATTGAGATAGACGGGAAAGTGGTGAAGCTGCAGATTTGGGACACTGCGGGCCAGGAGCGCTTTCGGACAATCACGTCTTCCTACTACCGAGGCGCCCACGGCATCATTGTGGTCTACGACACCACAGAGAAAGAGTCCTTCAAGAACACTGCGAGTTGGATGAATGAAATCAACCGCTACGCCACAGAGAATGTGAATCGGCTGTTGATCGGCAACAAGTCGGATTTGGAGGATAAAAAGCAGGTGACTTATGATGAGGGCAAGGAGCTTGCAGACCGTCTGGGGATCAAGTTTCTCGAAACTTCGGCCAAGAACTCGCATAATGTGGAGCAGGCGTTCACCTTGATGGCCGCAGAAATCAAAGCCCGAGTCGCAACCGGCACCGGCAAAGCCTCAGGCGTGAGCACCAAGCCCAAGGGCGAGCGACTTGCCTCCTCCAAGCCTCTGGAAGGCACCAAGAAGAAGGCCTGCTGCGCCTAGCTAACCCAGTCTAGTCAGTCCACTGCCTTAAGTCTATGTCTAACTAACCTGTCCGCTCACACAGACTCACCCGCACACTCTCCGCACCTGCAGTTATCACATAGTCGTAACTTGCAAAAGACACCACCAGCCTTTGGAACTTCTCCCCTGCGTCTACCAGTCTCCCAGCGTCTTCCAACATGCTCAGTACTTGCGCGGGCAGCTCTGCCGCCGCTCCTTCCAATTCGCCTGCTTTCTAGGTGCATGGTACGGAGAGGACTTGGCCTTGCTTGGTCATTTCCAGACTGCCGAGCTCCATATACTGCTAACCTAGAACTGACAGAACTGGGCGTCGGACCCGAACTTGAGCGACTCTCGAGTTTCTGCAGCTGTCTCAGTCCCTGAACACACGTTGACTATGACCAGGACCTTAGCAGCGGGCGCCAGCAGCGAATCTTGCAGAATTCTTGTTAATTTACTCTCGCGGAAGGGCGGCAGCAGGCCTGACCCTCTGGCCCTGATGGCAATCAGCGAGCTAACGACTCGCCGCAAGCAGCTCAAACTGATGTTAATGAACTTCGCTTCACTTTGAACCGCCTTCATGTCTGCCACTTCTCTGAGCGATTTCCCCTCAAGTGTGTCCACATTGGCCCTTTCAGACCCTGCTAAGTCGATGATGTTCAGCTTGCCTGCGATGGTCTGGCCACTGGCGTTGGTTCCTTGAAAAGTAAAGGAGTAGAGGCAGTGGCTGCGGGAAGAAGAGACGTTGAGGTGAGTGTCGCGTGTAGAGCGGCGCTGTATAGCAGAGGCAAGTGCAGTTAGCAGTGCTGAAGAGGAAGCGACCGGCACACAGGTCAGCGGGTCAATCAGCACCTTATTGCGTACTGTCTTGATCGACAACTTCGCATTCGAGTCCGTGAACAAATCATACAGCGCCTCATTGTATATTTCCAAGCAGGACACATGCACCGAGTAATCGACTCCCCCTTGTCTACTGATCTCCTCAAATAGATAGATAGCAGTCCTTGGTACAATACCTGACTGGGACGAGACAGCTCCAGTGAAGCTGGGTCCTTCCAGAGTATATGTTTTGCCGCTGCCTGTTTGGCCATAGGTGAAAAGACAGACTTGGTCTCCGTCGATTGCACTCTGCACATAGGCTTTGACCTCCTCGAATACCTCCTCCTGACTGGCCTGCGCTCCGAAGACTCGATCGAACAGATATGTGGATTTATGAGTGCCGCTTCCCCATGCGACTGAATGAGCACATCGCTCGCCTAGCCCAATTTCCGGCAAATACACACAAGAAGACGCTCCAGAGTCCAACGGCTTGAGACGGCACATTACTCGGATCGGTCCTTTCAGCTCCACAACTTGACTGTGGAGATATCTGCGGTATTCCTCCGCCTGAGTGATTGTGTCTTTGAGTTGTCGGATGCGCACATCTCGCTCAGAGAGAGTTGCACTTACATCCTCAATCCGCTGCAGGATAGTTTGAATCTGAGTGTCTTTCACTGGACACTCCAGACAAGCCAAAGGCTTGCGAGGGAGTTGGCTGTCTTTGAGTGGGGAGAGGTGGGGACTGGCGGGAAGAGAGGCTGCTTGGGCACTTCCCTCGTTCTCAATGGTGGGAAGCCAGGCGCTGCGAGTTCGAGGCTGGCCTGCCTTTTCCTGTTTCCACACTTCCCGTACAGTGCTTAGCTTGCTGATGAGTCGCTGGACTTTCGGACTTTCTAATTTGGGCTTCTTTTCAGACTGGGTTGGACTTGAGTCCGGACACTTCCTTTTCAAATCCACATTCTGCAGCTTCTCTCCCGCCTCCTTCGGTCCCTCCGCCATTTGTAATCCAGACTAAGGAGCTAGGGAACTATTGGAAGTAGTGAGTGACGCGTCTTCCTTTCTTTTCAGACGACACCTGGAAGGTGTCAAGGAAGACATGCACTCCTCTCGACTCATGTATCGCCTCCTCACACACTCTCTTGAGCCACAAGTCTCCCACATACTGATATAACAGAAGGAAGTAGCAGTGCTCCGCCATCTTCTCTTTGTGCTTCTGCGGGTTCTCCTTCAGCACTTGCTTCAGCACTGCTATGGGCAGTTCGTCCAGACGAGTATTGAGGATTTCGTCGGAAAGCACGTCTTCACACATGATTTCCAGCCACTCCTCAGACATATGGGAGTCAATTAGTCGCTGGAATATGTCCGCAATCATTTGCTGGTTCAGGATTGTTTCTTCCTTCACTGAGTCTTCCACGATGTCTCGCACTTCCACGATAGCTGCGAACTCCCGAGTGATTTCCTCAGCCACCACTTCCAACGCCCACAGTTCCACGCCTTCCTTCACTTCCTTCACTATCACTGCCTCAAGGATCTGCTTCTGCAGACTTATGAACTCTCGGTCGATTTCCTCGGTGTAGGACTCTTGTGCACATATCGGGATCTGCTCCTCGAGTGCTCGCGTAATGACGCCATCGAGGATCTTATTGCTGTGCAGGAGGAGGTGGGCAGCTTGGATCTCCAGTCCTGCTTCGTAGCAGATTCCATGCGCCCACTCATTTAGGATCTCGGAAAGCAGGTCCAGGCCGAGGAGCTTTGCAAGGTCGAGAGTCTGTTGAGAGACTAGAGGGAAGGAGCTGGAGGAAATGGAGTGGTCGAGGGGAGTGGAGGCTGATAACGGGACGGAGACTGGGGGAGGGGATGGGGGAAGCAGGGGCTCGGGTTCTTGCACAAGGACGAGTTCTGCGTCCTGAGCGCGACTACGCTGGCGGGAGAGGATGGAGGAGCCTTGCCGCCTGTCTCCCCGACCGAGAGTGCGCACTAGCATTGGGTCGTCCACTATGCCGGGCAAAAACCGGGCCAGTGGTCCCTGCGCCAGTCTAGCCAAGTCTCTCTTCATCTTCTGCAAGTAGTTGTCGCCTTTCCACTGGAAGGCCGCCTGCACTCCCGCCAGTTCCCGCCACCGGCCCACACTTTCCACTAAGTCCACGTTAACTCTCTGCAGCTGCTGCAGTAAGTCTCTCAGGTCCAACTGCAACAGCCTTTCGTCCTCCATATCTTCCTCCAAGCCAACAATCTGCTCGAGCAGAGACTCCCTCTTGTCTATGAGCGACAGAGCGGACTGGACGGGCGTTTTGCGCTGCTGCAAGTCTGTGAGTTCCTTGGAGATCTCCACTGCAGCGGACTGCCAGTTGAGTCGGTCCAAGTGTCTGCGGTAGGCTTCTCGGTGAAAGACAGGCACGCCTTCCTTGTCCCACGTGGCTTCCAGGTCTCTGCGCATCTCTGCGAGTCCTGAGTCGGTCTGCGAGAATAGCGGTTTGGAGGCGGAGCGGATAAGGGTGGGGACGGAGGGGTTGGAGTCGCGGCGGAGGAGGCGGTTGCTGGAGCGGGTGAAGCCGCGACTAGAGGAAACGCGGAAAAGCGGAGTTGTGAGGGACTGAGGCCGTCGGTACTTTACGTGGGGGTCGCGAGCCGAGTTGTAGGAGGGTATTTTGCCCAGCCAAAACCGTGGGTCCCAGTGTTCCTGCCTGTCCCTTACCTCTAGGGTTTCCGGAGGCCTGGTGATGGGGCGTGCGCCTGAGATACGGAGCTGCTCTCCATATATCATCTTATAATCTCTGAATTTGTCCTATTGGCTTACTGCTCAGTTCCCTTCCAACTTCATAAGGCTAGACCATATCGCCTTCCCTCAGTGAGTGACAGCATGTTTGAACAGTTATACACACACTGTAATTGCAAGTATACATAAAAGACATACATGCAGTTGCGGTATCTACTGGATTTGTATATACAGCAAGTGCTTCTACGCTCTAAACCCGCTGCCGTTTACTGCCTAGCTCTCTCCAAACAGCCCCATATCGTTGATCTTGATACTGTGCATAAGTCTCATCATCGCGGCTTCCACCAGCGCATACTCAGTCCTAAGCTGCTCCAAAGGCTTGCCTTTGCACGGGTAGTTGATAGAGACCACCAGGTCACTGCCCACCTCAGGCAGGCGAAGTAGGAAGAGGAGCACTTTCACCTGGTCTGGGACGGTGGAGAAGGACTGGTCTGGCTTCACCCACTGCTCTCCCACTAGTAGGTACTTGGCACAAAGGGGGGAGACGCCTGGGGCCTCTGCCACAGAAACCGCCCTAATGGCCTCCACTCTGTTCATCTTTTCATCTGCTGCTTCATTAACCTGCGCCAAGTCCTTAAACAAGTACTCCGCCGCCTCCTCATCCGTCTTCTCCACTCGCTCCAGTATCTCCACCACTGCAGTCACATCCAGACTGGAGTCGTTGAAGACTTCTTGGTTGTCAGGGATGGGGACGATGTCACTCATGTCTCGCCAGGCAGAGGGTAGGACGGCCTGGAGACCCCCGCCGAAGAGCTGTCGGAGAGAGGCTGACAAGTCCATTATAAAGAAATTGGAGTGGTATTCTTTCGTATTCTGGGAATATGGTGGGAGAAAGGGATAGGAATGGGGCTGGACTGCTGAGAGTGTAGGGATGGGAGCAATACAGCATTGATTTGTCTACTTCCTATAAGACTTAAGGGGGCCCCTGTAACAATTGTCCCAGGCCACAGTGATGTCTCCAATACTTAGTATTGCTCATGAGTAGATGCTGGTTTCTACCATAGCGCTGGGACTGTCTCTGGATGCAGCTACTCATAATGTCTAAGTTCGAAGCCGCGAAGAAGATTTTCGAAATCGAGTCCAGCGGACATATCAGCGAGGAGATACCGGAAGACCTAGGCGAAAGCAGCGCCTCCCTCTCCTCCCCTGAGCCCAAAGCCCCCTCCAAGCCACCTGCTCGCCCTGAAGAAGCCAAGGTCCCGGCCCAAGTCCCTCAGTCAGTCCCACAAGAGAAACTCCTCCTCTTCAAACAACTCATCAAAGGGCCGGGCCGCACTACCTTCCTGTCCCAGTGCGAAAAGCGAGACCCCCACCAGCTGCAGTACGTCATGTTCACGGACTTCCTAGGCGTGCTCAAAGGCATGGGCTTTCGTCTCCGTCTCGACGAGGCTCGCCAGCTCGTCCAGGCCCTGGGCGTGTATCTCGAGAAACGCGAACTGGTGTACTACCTCAAACTCGTCAGTGCAGTGCTCAGAAAGCTCTACTTGAAAGAACCCTATCAGCCGCCCGCGCCGCTAACCAAGCCCAACGCTGCCAACGTGATAATAGCGGGAATCAGACGAATAAAGGCAAGGCAAAGAGCCAAGCAGGAGCTGCTAGCGAAGGCCAAAGGTCCTCCCCCTAACCCTGTCACCATAGTAAAGGCGCTCGGGGCGAAGTTGGCAGCCGGAGGGTCGGACTTGCTGGGAACTTTCCAAAAGATTGATAAGGACGCTAGCGGCTTCATTGAGATAGCCGAGCTTGCCCTCCTCTTTGCTGACTATGGGATCAAGCTGCTGCCCGTGGAAGTGCGCGCGGTGTTCGAACTCATTGACACAGCTCACAAAGGGAAAATCAGCTACCGAGACCTGCGCACTATAGTAGACGTCCACCCCCCTGAAGAAGCCAAAGTCCAGGCTAGTGTGCTGGACCAGCTGAAGGTCAGCGACCAGGAAATCAGCAACATCACCAGAGACTACCTGAGCGCCCTGCAGCAAGCCATCACCGATAAGGGAGAACCGCTGACCACAGTCCTTTCCCGACTTGACTTCGACAGAGGCAGGAAGCTCTCTTTCCCCCAGTTCTCCGACTTATCTCTATCCTTCAATATCCCGAATACTCAGTTCGACCTGCGGCAAGTATTTAACTTTCTTGATAAAAACCAGAGTGGGTTTCTGGACTTTGCGGAGCTGGAAGCTGTGCTGATGCCTGCAGTGCTCAAAAGCTCTCCCAGGGAAGCCGCGCCCACCGCTCCAGAACAACTACTGCAAACCTTCAAAGAGCAAAGCCGGGAAATCCCTGCTACTCTGTTAGAGCAGAGAGTGGAGGAAATCAAAGCTTCACAGGAAGAAAAGCAGATTGGTGCCATGTTAATACCGGAACTGGGTGAGTCTGGGGAGCGGGGAAAGGAAGACAGTGCAGTGGAGAAAGCAGGACCGTCGGCCTTGGTCTTGGCCTTAGAGCAGAAAGCCAGGGAGAAGGACGAGCAGGAGAAGAAGTTGCTGGAGAAGACAATTCAGGACCGCTACCGCAGTGAGTTGGAAGAAATCAAAGAAGACCAGCCTGCTACTGATCTCCAGCTGTATGAAAAACCCCTCCTCCCTGCTCAACTGCGCCCTTCCCATAAGCCCAAAACCAGCAGTGAAAAGCCCGCTACAGGCCGGTCCTCCATGTTCAGTTTGGAAAAGACCGGTCGCACTTCGAAGAAGTCCGAAACCACTGCGAAGAGCAAACTGACTCTGGAGGACAAAGCTATCAGAGCTGTAGCGCCGCCGCAGAAAACAGCCGCTGCTATCGCTGAGGAGCGCAAGAGGCTGGAAGCTGTGTTCAAGGCGGAAATCGTGAAGCCTGCAATTCGGCAGGCAGTGATTTTCGCAGAGTCGCAGGCAATGAATAAGAGCATTCAAAAGGAGTACCAGAGCAGACCTGCAGTGAAAGATGTGTTCCTGCGCTTTGACGAGTGGGAAAAGCCAGTGGTGAATGTGCTGCCCAGGACCCTGTGGGCAGTGGGACAGATCGGGAGAGTGGGCCTAGTGGACAGCAAGGCAGCTCTGCAGCAATTCGACCTAAGCACAGGCCAAAGCTTCCAGCCGATCCATGTGGGTCGCTCTGTGCCGCTGCGGGAAGTGCCGCTACTCGCAGTGTGCTGCGACCCTAAATCCCTCCGTCTCTATCTACTGGACAAGCAGTGGCTTTTGGAAGTATGGGAGTTGCACCACCCCTCCCCCGGGCCTTTACTGCAACTGCCTGTGCTTGCCAAGCCTATAGGCGCGGACTACGTGCAAGCCCACTACCCTGATAGGACCAACGACCTGTACCCCACTATCCTGGAAGTCGCAGCTTCTCAAATGCTCCTAGTCAATGCGACCTCCGCAGACGGCTGTGTGTACTTCTTTAACCCTGTGTCTATGACGATAGAGCGGAAACTGCGCATGGATATATCGGAACTGGAGACTCCAGCCTCGGTTCTAACGGCTCTCCAGCACTTTGCCTCAGTTCTACAGCAATGTGAAGCGCTCGGAGTGAGCCAAACGCAGGCTTTTCAGTTGATGGACAAAAACGGAGACAATGAACTGAGCAAAGACGAATTGAGAGCAGGGTTATCGGACCTGAAAGTGCAAATATCAGAGGAGGATTTACAGGGACTGGTCACTGCTATGGACATTGACGGCTCTGGCAGGGTTTCACTGCAGGAGTTCCGGGAGTGCTTGACCCTGCAAATGCGTCTGGAAGAGATGAAAATGCGCAAAGAGAAGGCTAACTACGCAGTGCCCGACTGGGTGAACTCCCTGAATGCCAATACAGCAGCCCGGGAAGCACTATTCAAGCTCTTCCAAGCCTTCGACCGCAAGGGCTACGACCCTGTGCAACTTTTCTCCATCTTCGACACCAACAACTCAGGCGTAATTGCCAGGGTGGAGTTCGAACGCACTCTCATGCAGCTGCTTTCCCCACTAGTCACACAGACTGAAATCGACCTGCTCACGCACTTGGCGGACAGAGACAATAGTGGCGCTATCAACTACCGGGAGTTCACGGAATTGCTGGACCGAAGGAATCTGACTCCGGTGCAGAGCGATGCACTGAACAGTTCCTTGGTGCCTAGAGACTCGATAACATATGTGCAGCAACGATGTTTGGAACTGGGTGTGGACCTGCTCAAACTGTTCCAGGCGGAAACTGGGTCGATGACCAAGCCTCGGCTCAGTCGCTTGCTGCTTACATTGCCTTTGGGCTTGGAGCCGCAAGACATTGTAACTATCTGTGAGAGAGATATCCACTTTGACCCGGAAGGTTGCTTTGATTACGAAGAGTTATTTCGCACTGAGGCCTACTCAGTCCTAGTGGAAGCTGCGGAAATTCGCTTTTCGCATGACAAAAAGTCCCCTAGAGACCCGAAATATCGCCACTTTACTCGTCTGCCCGAAAGCCAGAAACACGCTATAATCGAAAGCATCGCCTACGTCGAAGACCTAGAACTACTGGCATTTACCTGTGTGCAGCCCGAGTCCTCCCTTGTGTTCCTCAAACACACGAAGGGACGCTTGCTGGGCAGACTAGTGGGCCATGTTAGCAAAACTCCGCCAGTGCTGGTGTATGTGCGGAGTGCAGGGTGCTTGGTGACTGGGGAGAAGCGGAGAGGACGGGGAGAGCGCGGCAGGGAAAAGCTGTGCGAAATCCTGGTGTGGAACTTGCACGGGGAAATGGTGGAGAAGTTTCAGGTGAATCCGCCCTGGACTGTACGGCCATCTCTCCGTATCCCTGCGCACGAGGAAAATATCCTGGATCTCGCCTATCTCCCGCATACCCAACTCGTGGCTTCTGCAGGCGCAGACCACACTATCAAGTTGTGGAACCCTACAGGCACTCCCTACAGTCTCACAGAGCCCCACCGACTGAGTCTAGCAAGGCAGAAGCCGGGGTACTACACCAAGGCGCCCAAGCAAACTACTCAAGCAAACCTGCCCATGAGTCTGGTGGACACGATTCGACTAGGAGACAACACTTGTTACCGTCTCCAAGTGGCTGTTTATCAGTCTTGCGAGTGGCTGCTCTCCCTCACTTTCACGCCTCCTAAACTCACTTCTGAGGGCAAGTCGCTTCCTGGCTTTCTGCGAGTGTTCGGCTTTGATAAGGTGCGACTGGACGTCCCTGTCAATAAGCTGGACGTCCCTGTGCCTGATTACATCCTTGAGCAATGCCGGCAACTGGGAAGGCGCAAGCGCACTCTCGACTCCTTCCGAGCTTCCCTGCCTGACACCATTGACCTGGTGCTGAGTCAAGTGAAAGTGCACACTTCAGTTTATCGGGAACTCAGTGAGCAGTTGCGTCTAGGCGTTTTGCTGGAGGACTACCAACACTTGGAAAAGGCCTTCAAGACGCTGGGACAGCTCCCACTGCGGAAGCTATTTGGCACAGTGAAAGAAGTGACCCCGGGCGAAGTCTACCGGCTGATGACAAGGATGGGCGTGTTGGTGAAAACGAGCTTTGGCGCGTTCATAACGATGCTAGAAGAGTGCAAACGTCTGCATCACACGCAAGCCCTGGGTATCTCCTCCACCTACTCACACCCAGGCTTCGCCACACTCGCGCACCACATCCGTGGGCAGGAACTCGACCTGGAGAACTGGCTGCACAAGCAGGACCCTAAGCACACGGGAATACTGGACCGCAAGGCTTTGCAGAGAAGTGTATTGGCACTCAATTACGGACTCACGGAGTCGGAAACGAATGCAATGATGGAGGAACTCGACCCCTACTTCACTTGCAAGATTCAAATCACTCACCTATTGGATTTGTTCCGTTCAGACCTACTGGCCGCCAAGCTACTGGGCCTGTCCAAGCCTACTCAACTCATTAATCAATTGCGTGCTTGTGTCTTCCCTCATCACTCCAGAGCACTGCAGTACGCTATGTTCGAACTCGCAGACCCTCAAGGCTACATGAGTCTGAGCGAATTCACGAGGGCGCTGAATATGGCGCAAGTGGCAGTGGACGGAGATATAGCCAAGGCAGTATTTGAACTACTCGCAGAAGACGGCAGAATGGCAGTGGCCTTCTTCATCAGACAGGTATACTCACAGAAACATGGTGCCACTGTGAAGGAAATCGAACAGGTGTTACTGGAAATCAAGCTACGACTTTCATACCAACGACTCCCATTGCAACACTTCTTTTCCGATGAGAACGGTCCTCTGGTAGCTATTTCCACTGAGGAATTCATTGGGAAATGCAAGTTACTCGGAGTGGAAGTTGCGGACGAAGCTTTGGTCAGAACGGCAAAGTTCCTTTCAACAACAATGGGCAGATCGGAAGGAATTCAGCTAGCGCACTATACCAAGCACTTACAGCGCTTGCCTGAATCTATGTCCTTTAGACCCACTGCCAGTCCTCCTCTCGACGTGGTCAGACGCATATTGGAAGGCAAAATGAAGAAAGATATGGCGGGTTTGAGGGAAACTCTGTTGAAGTCGGCAGACCAGGGAGGAGTCTTGACTGCTGCTCAAATGAGGGATGCACTGAACGCTTATTTCGGCCTGGATATTGCGTCTCCTGTGGTGGATGCCATACTTGCGGAAGTGTTGGGGGTTGAAAGTCTCCATTTCTCACAAATCATGGCGAAAATTGACAATTTGACAGCGAGACCTGAAGTTGCGAAAGTCGAAAACATAAATTTGGTACTTAGGGAAGCCATATTAGCACAAGCAGCTGTCGCACACAGGCCATTTGAAGACCTAGGCAAGCAGCTTTTCCAGGCGCTAAAGGAGCGGGACAATCTGGGCAAGGGCTGGGTACCAGTAGCCGACTTCGTTAACGTCCTGCGCTTCAACTTGCCCAGTCTGGGTAAGGACGTGCAGGGCCAGATCTTCCTGCAAGCAGAGAAGGACCAAGTGAATATCGAGGCTTTTGCACTGGAAGCACTGCGGGGTGTACCCGGAGTGTTGACGGCTTCCCAGGCTGCCGAGGCTCAGAAGAAGTTCGAAGCCACAGTGGACGAAGCCTTCGTGATGATCACTACGACTGTTCGGAACAGTGGGGTATCTTTGGAGCGGGCGTTTTCCTTGTTTGATAAGGATAAGGACCGAGTGCTTTCGCTTGCTGAGTTCCAGCAAGCGCTGCAGCTCCTTGACATTCACCTCCAGCGCGACCATATGGAAGTGCTGATGGAAGTGTTTGATAAAAACCATGATGGAGTGATTTCCTATACGGAGTTCCTGCAGGCTATTAACACACATACTGCAGCCAAACCCACGGTCAGTCTTGACCACTGGAGAGTGCACTTTCTGCGCCTTAACCCTGCTGTCTGCGAGAAGTTCCTCCCCCGTCTAGACCTCTTCACTGTGAAAGTGCTGCGCACCAACCCTCCCGAACACCTCATTCCCTATCGAGTTTTCCTCTCTGTCTTAGAGGAAATCGGCGGCTTCGAAATGCAGGAAATCGAGGCATTGGCTGACTTCGCCGTCGAGGGCAGTCGAGAACAGCTGGCTTCTGGCCTGCTCCCCTCACAAAGACCCGCAGCGCAGTTTGCATTCAGTAAGCTGAACGAGTTGATTCACTATAGTCACTTCACAGAAGCATTTACCCACCTAATGAAGCCGGATTCTCCGGCACTTACTCAGTCTGTGCCTAGCGAAGCCCCGAGTTTACCAGCGAAAGCCCTGCCTGCTGCTTTGCTTTCGCCCGGAGACCGCCTGGAGAAAGAGCTGTTCGAGTACTTATCCAAACGTATGAGTGAACAGCACATATCACTGGAAAAGCTGTACCTCCTGATTGACACAGACGGTAATGGAGTGATAACGAAGGACGAACTGGGGATTTTTATGTACGCGCTGGGGTACAAGTTGGCAGACCAGGACTTGGACGCTCTAATGAAAGTGATTGATGAAAATGCAGATGAGACATTGTCATATAAGGAACTGAGACTGAAGCTGCTGAAGTATGGGTATGTGGAGCCGGAGGACAGTGAAGTGTATACACACCAGTGGGCGGACTTAGCCTTGGCGAGGTGGGTGCAACTCTTTCATCTGCAGAAGGAAAACGGCTTTCCCACATACGAGGCTCTCTTCCTGAGATATGACTACAACAAAGACAGAGTGCTCAGTGGAGCGGAACTGCGCCAGGCAGCCGCAGAGGTAGTTGCGGGACGAGTGAGTAAGGAGGAAGTGGAGCACGTGACTCAGATCCTGCTGGTGCACAGCAAGGGCGAACTCAGCTTCGAAGCACTGTTGCATGCACTGGGACAGGTGGAGAGAGACTTGCCCAGACTCAAGAGACTAGAAAACCAACTGGACGCTGTGATGTTTGCTGAGCTTGTGAAGCAGAGCTCCCCCTTCACGCTAGTCCGCAAGACAGCGGACCAGCTGAGCGAGACAGCTCTGTCTCTCCGACGGAAGCAACAACTCAAGCAAGTCTCTCGAGGTCTGAGTCTGCTGAGTCATCAAGTCTACCTGAGTATGACGGAGCAGCTGCTTCGCTACTCTGCTGTGCGGCTGGAAGAGCTGCTCAGGGCTGTGTGTGTAAGATGTCAAGGAAGCATAGTGGCTGAGGCGGGGTTGGTGCTACTGAATCCGCAGGATGCCGGGCAAGCGAATGTGTTGGACTTCCCAGAATTGAAAGGAGCGTACGCCGCTCGAATGCAGAGCGGAGACTTCAGAGTGATGTGGGAGGACACCCAAGTCTACAACTACGCCTTGAAGATATGCAGTGGACTGCTGCTCAGCACTCAAATGCCTGTCTCTGTAGAGGTCTACGCGCCTGAGGGCCTCAAGCACATTTCCACCGACGGCAACACCTCCGAAAAGCACCTGGCCAACATGATCAAGCACCACGCCTACTTGCAGACCAAGCGGCCTGACCTGGTGCGGTGCATAGGCACCTTTGAACGCAGAGTAGGCGTGGACGCCACTGACAAAGAAGTATTTGTGTTCCTGGAACAGCGGCCCGGTCGTTCCCTACGAGAGGCTATTAGTGCGAATGGCGGCCTGCTGCAGATTCCTGTGATCCAGAACACTAGGTCCAGCCTGTTCCTGGTCAAGTTCTGGGGCAGACTCATACTGGACTTGCTCTATGCCTTGCAAGGTCATTCTGTGGTCCTTAGGACACTGCGCCCCGACTCACTACTATTGAGTCCTGACGGACTGAGCGTTTCTCTGCTGTCACTGCGAGGAATGGGTGTGTTTGACGAGTCCGGGAAGATAGTGGAGGCTCCTGACATAGCGGAGTTCCTGCCCAGTCGAACAGAGGTGCTGGATGACGCCTACCTAGCCCCTGAGTATCTGCTGGCCAGGGCTTCTGACCTGACCTCAGCAGTAGATGTCTGGAGTTTCGGGGTCCTGCTGTATGACTTGCTATGTGGCCAGCCCCCGCCTTCCTTCCTAGAGGCTCTCAAGTCCTGGTATGGAGCGAGACCTCTTCCTGCTGATTTCGGGTCTATTCGGCCTGCGCCCCAGCCCTGTCCTTCCTTTGCCTATGCACCTTTCGAGTCTGTAGAAGTGCTCAAAGGGAAAGTGGTGCCCGCCACTCACAGGACTCTCAACATGGTCAAGTGCATTCAAGTCCGGTCCTACTCAGGCCTAGTGAGAGAAACAGACGCTATCAAAGAAGCGAAGTTCGACTTAGAGGCCGCCCTAGACTCCTTAATGAAAGCGGAGGAAGGCGGAGAGGCGCTCCAGGCTGAATATGAGCGGTTAGCCACTCTCCAGCACACTTCCCAAGAGTCCAAAAACGAACTGGGTCTCTTGTTTGACCTGATAGCTTTGTGTCTGCAGGTGGAGCCCAGCCGCAGACCCACAGTGAAGGCACTGCTGAAGTGTCCTTTCTTCCAAATGGACCAGTACGAACTGCTGCAGGCACAGCGCCTAGCAGGGTCCATGAGTGCCTTTAAGTCGCCGGAGCTGGTAGTCACGCAGCGAATTACGCAGCCGCTGAGAGGAATTGTAGCGCGGGCTTGGAAGCCAGAGTCTCTGGACGTGTTCATGTCGCTGGTGGATGCAGTGGAGCAGTGTATTTGTGAAACTGCAGAGGCGAAAGCCGCCACTCAAGAACTCAACTCCCTCCTCACGCTGCAAGACGCTGAGCCCGAGGCTACTTCCTCTTCACTAACTCCCGCTTTGAAAGACTCACTACTGCATGCAGCGCTCAACTCCAGCAACGCTCCCCTGGTCAAGCAAATCGTGGCGGACCGAGTGCTGGACATGCTGGTGTACGTGGCTCTGGAGTGGTTCAAACTGGGAGAGGACACAGCAGTGACGAGACTGGTGCAGTTGATCAGTAGTGTGATGTTTGAATACTACACATTTGCTTCGCCTGCGTCTCCCTATGCAGACTGCTTCCTTGACGCCTTATTGAAGCTGTTTGTTGGGGAAAACTTGCACCTGGCCTCCAGACCCGACCCAGAAACCTCTCCTTTCCCCACAGTGCCCTATGTGTTGCGGCCCAGTTACTGGACTCCCAAGCTATTCCAACTGCTCGGCCCTCTTTACAAGGACACTATTTCTGAAAACGGCTTGGGACAGCACTATTATCCAGTGGTCAGGGACTGTATTGCCAACGACCCACGCTCTGCTGACTACTTCTCTGAGCTAATGAGTCTCGCTGAGAACCTCTACCTACTCCGCACTTCGTCCACTGGCACAGCTGCCCGCAAAAACGCTCTCAAGCATGTCCGCTCCATGCTAATCACTCGCAACCAGGACAAACTCAGAGCAGCCCTGGACCTGCGACTACCCCAGCACCTGGTTCATTTGCTGCAAGACCCTGACCATCAGGTGCGGCTGGAGACCATTCAAATCTACCAAGAGCTGAGCAGGGGCTGTCTGGAGCCGGAGGCTGTGCACACTGCGAAGGCACTGGAGACTCACAAGTTCTTCTCAGTGCTCAATTTCTTCGGAGTGGCCAAGAATGTGACGAAGGAGTCGACCCGAGACCTCGCGAAACTGGCGTTTCCGAAGATGGAAACGAGTCCTGCTCTGTCTATGTTGGCGCAAGCCTTTGAAAGCCCGGCCTACATGGTGCCGCTAGTACGACTGCTCAAGTGGCAGTCCGAACCGTATGGGAACAAAGAAGCGCTGGTGGGGTGTTTGCTCAATGTACTGAGAGGGACTGATGGAATGCTGAGGGCCTTTTGCAGTCCGGCCACTGACGGTATTGCTACACTGTGCAAAAGCCTAGTCGTGCATGCTAAGAACACAGACAACCGCAGTTCCCGCATGCTGGCGCCTTTGATCAGGGAGGCGCTAGAGCGAGCTCTGGTGCAGGGAAGACCCTTGCTTCTTCGAGCCTTTGAAAACACTCCAGGAGCCAAGGCTTTACTGAGAGACCAGGGACTGGCCATACCCAAGCCTGTGTCGCTCCAGCAACTCCTCGCAGTAGTGCCCAAAGGGGAACTCACCTACGACGTAGCGGCTAGTGATACAGTGTTGGGCCTGATCAGAGACGCAAAGTGCTGGTTGCAATATATTTACCGCCAAAACAATGTGCCGCATGATGCAGCGTACGCAGGCATTGGTCAGGTAATCCACAGTCTTATTGCCATATGTGAGAACTTGTGGCCAGTGGCGGCTGCAGTTCCAAGTCCGGGTGTGTTTGTGGCTTATGTGGAGAGTCAGCGAGACCAAGCAAGGCTGGTAATCAGCGGTGCACTGGCCTTGCTGCAATGGATGACTACGATGGAGCTGGAGTACTTGTGGCTGGAACAGCCAGGAGTGCTGGTGTGGCTGTGTGAGAGTCTGGCGAGGGCTCTGCAGGAGTGTCTGAAGGCGGATGTGTTCCGAGTCTATCCAATGACGAACGAAGCAGTGACGATTCAGGACATTTTGACTCAACTTCTGACTCGCCCAGCTGCCAAAAAGCCTCTCGCTGACCTGCAGTTCGGCAGACTCCTGGGCGAGCAGCTGGGCTGGCAGTACGACTTCATTCGCAAAGTGGTGTTCAGCGGCACAGAGTTCCTGCAGGTCATTCCCTTCTATGCTCGCCAGTGTGACCTGCGGCTGAAGGCGCTGGAGGCTGTGTTGGGAGCGGAGCACTATCAACTGCAAGCGCAGTTCTTGGAAACACGCTTTGTGGAGAGACTGGCAATGGAGCGACTAACAGATCACAAGGCTTTGGAAGCCCGCTACAGCAAGCTGAACCACGCCTTCCTCCCTTTCCGGGAGTGCGCTCCTATCCGAGGGGAAGCAATTGCCATGGTGCAGACCATTTTGACGCACAGAACATCCAGTCCTGAGGTGTATGACGACCTGATCCTGCACCTGAGGAGGGCAAACACAGTCCAAGCAGAGCTAGGCAACCTGAAGCTGTACCAGCACGGGTCTGTAGTGCACGCCACAGCCCTGCAACTGCTTTCCGTCCTCGTGGAAAGTGGAGATTCACAGCTCGAGTTCCTGCTGCTGCAGGAAGAGACGCACAGGGAAGTCAGCCGAGCCCTGGAACTGCACCCTATCCTTGCAAACCGCTATGGCGTCCTCAAGCGCTACTGTGAGCAGTTCAAGTAGTTAATGCTTAAGGCTTACACCTCTTCTGGGGGTTGAGTGTCGCCACAGGCTCCGATCCAGGGCAGATCTCGCCTTTGTAGTCTCGCGAGTGCGTCCTGCAGAGTGCGAATGGTGCAGCGAGCAGCTTGCAGAGCGTTAGCAGAGTGCTGCAACTGCTGGTCTTTGTCCTCCAGCTCTTGTGTAGTTAGCGTGAGTCGCTTGGCCAAGAGTTCCACTCCCTCCGAACTGCAGGAGTAGCGCAAGGGTTCTTCACAGACGGGCACTTGTCCCAGTACAGACCTGCACGCCCTGTCACCATCTTGCTCCGCTAGCTCTTTGTAGGCCCGCAACAAGTCGTGTCGGAGGTGACTGCTGGTCTGCCGGACCTGCCCCACCGCACACTCCAAGTCCACAATCTGCTGAGCCTGCACAGCACACAGACTATCCTTGATCTCACATCTGACCCCCAGAGAAAACAGCGCCCAGGACCCCGCTTCATTCTCCTTCCCGCCCTCCAAAGCAGTGGTCAGCTGCTTCACTTGTTTGGTCAGCAGTGCTATTCTGGTCTTCATGTGCTTCATTAACTCGGCATCGCCTGAGATTTTCAGCATGAGGATTTTGCGTTTCTCAGCGTCGCTGTCCTGACGACTCTGTTGAGACTTGATTTTGACGCAGGCTTGTCTCAGCTTATCAGACAGTTCCTCTGCTCTCTGGCGGTACTTGTCTCGTTCCCTCCGCAACTCAGCGAGCTCGGAGTCAGGTTTCTTCGGGCGGGACAGATCTAGAATAGGGTGGTCCGGAGAGAAGGAGTCCACAGGTGTGTGAGCGCGCACTTTCCTAGCGGAGTCGAAGTACGAGTCTTCGAAAGTGTCAGCAGTGAGAACTCGGTATGTGGCCGAACAGTCGAAAGAGGGCGGAGAGCCTTCGTGTTCCTTAAGCCGCTGCCGTTGAGGTGTTAAGGAAGGTACTTTGTCTCGATAGCACTGGAGTTCCTCACGAGTGAGTCGAAGTTCCTTCTCAAGAGCTTGGATGCGCTCATTCGAGTTTTGCTTAGTGGTGAGAAAGACCTGGTTTCTGACTCTCTTTGTGCGCTGGGCAAAGCGCAGAGTCATGAGGGACTCCTCAAGGCAGGTAGCGGCAGGAGAGCAGTTGACCAGCACATGAGTTTTGCAGTTTCCCCCGAAAGCCTCCTGCAGGACTCTGGTCAGCTTTGAGTCGCGGTAGGGAACGTGTTCAGCTCCTGTGGCCAAAGCCAAAATCACTGTCCCGAGAACAGAAAGCGAGAGGTTTATTTTCTTCGCATCTTGCAGAATGGAAGCGGGCACTTGCAGCACACTGAGTCGTTCGCTGCCCGCCAGGTCTACAAGGTGCAGTACACTGCTGCTGTGAGAAGAGCGCAGCTTGAGAGTGACGATAGCGTGACTGCGCGAGGAAAGCTGGTTGAGGGTTGTGGCTGCCACTGTGCGCTGTTCTGCCCCTCGCCTTAGTAGGTGCATCACCTCCCGCTCACTAGTCACACAGACTTCCATCACTCCCTGCAGGAAGACTCCGGCAGACGGACTTTCCTTCACTTTCAGCGGCTTCAGACTAGGGTGCAGCAAGTCCAGCACCTTCTCCCTGTAAATTTCCACCATCGAGCACACTAACTCACTTTCTCCGCGACTTTGCAGCAAGTGAGCTGCGCATCTTGGTATCAGTCCCTGTGTGTCTCCTAGGCCTCCGATCATAGTGTATGTCTTGCCCGAGCCTGTTTGTCCGTAAGCGAACACAGAGCCGTTGAATCCGGCCTGCACATCCGCCACTACCGCTTTGCCCAACTGCTGAAACACGTCCTCCTGGCTTGCACTTGGGCTGAACACCCGGTCCAAGGTAAACGTCTGAGTTTCGCCCACAGTTCTGAGGCAGACACTTCGCTCGGAGGGGTAAGAAATGACTGCCTCGCAGTCTTCCTGGGGCAGTAGGGGTCTGAAGCGGCAGGCCGCCAACACCTGCGTAGGATGGCTTGAAGTTTTGTGAGCGGAAAGGGAGCGACAGGGCCGATGAGAAGGCGGCTTGAGGGGATGCGACCGACCTCGAGTGTGCCGGCGGTCAGTCAGCGGAGTCGTTAGAGAATTCATTTGAACTTATTAGGACGGTACTGTTGCACCAGATGCTTCTACAGTTCTTTTCCCTGCTAAGAGACATGTCGGGGCCATTCTAGTTAGTTCTCGGACTTTCTCACCTTCTTGTGGGCTGCCAGTTCTTCGCCAGCAGGACTGCGCTTTAGAGGCGGGTCCTCGTTTTCATCTAACTCCAGTGGGTCGTCTGCTAGGGAGGCCTGGGAAGGTCCTTGCAACTCCACCTCGACTCCAAGCACAGTGCGGGCGAAGTCCCTGCAAAGCGCATGGCTCTGCACCCAGACCTGCCGCTGCGCTTCGCGGAACTCTGGATCGTTGAAAGGCCGCACTTCCCCTTCACGCACTTTCAACGTTTCCTTCACTTTTAGAAGCATCTTGCGTTCTTTGGCGTCGTTCACCTTCGGAGTGGCGCTCTCAATCAGCCAGAAAGCCAAATCCAGTTCCCGACTGCCGATGTTATGAAGTTTGGCCTGACAAGCGATATTGATATAGAGGCGCCGGGCATCGGCACTGACCTCCTGAAGGCTTTCCATGCAGAAGAAGTTGAAGAGGGCGAAGTGGAAGTGGCGTGTGGGCTTGTACTTGGCCTGAGCCTCCAGCTGGTCCCAGTTAGTGTAGGTGAAGGTGAATTCAAACATTTTGTTGATGTTGAGGTCGGCTGGGTCCAACTTGTCAGCGTGTCCGTGTTCCTTGCGTTCAGTGATCGTTATGAAGAGAAGCAAGCACAGCTTGAAGGCTTCTTCCAAAGCGCGGGTGTTGTCCTGGGACAGCAGGGGGTAGGTGAGGAAGAACACTTGAAGGATCTGACTGGCATGGCGGGGACACTTGTGGCTGCACGACAAAAGCAGCAGACGAGCAAGTGCCACCTCAGGCTGCGGAAGACGTCGGAGGAACAGCAGCTTCCCCACACCCTCCGCCACTAGTGCGCGGATGTTTTCGTCTCCGTTGTCCAGGAAACTGAGCAGAAGGTCCAATAACTCTGCTGGAGACTCTCGCTCGTCCTCCATGGCGGCGTCTTCGGCCATCAGGAAGTCGTGCAGCAAGAAGGCGTCCAGTATCGCCTTGAGCGCGTACCACGTGAGGAGCTTGCCTTCGCCCTGAGTTAGGACGAAGCGGAACATGCCCAGGTAGCGAGTGCACAGTTCCTTGCGCAAGAGGGCGAAGAGGCCTACGCACTCCACGGCCACACAGCGAATGTCGTTGCGCTCGAGCTCCAGAGAGGGCTTCACCAGCGTGTTGATGAGCTCTACAATTTCGTCTGTGACGAAGTCTTGCTTGCAATGGCGTAGCAGTGCAGAAGTGACGAGCAGACTCTTCATGAGCAGCTCGCCCATGGTTTCCGTGATCTGGTTGAGTTCTTGGTCCACACTCTGGCACGTCTCCCGCAGCTTTTCAATGCGAATGCGCACCTGCTTGGCCTCCACATACTTGTCCTGCTGTATATACTGCTCCATCTCCGCCTCCAAACTTTCACTTTCGTCCTTGAACTGGCCCAACTGCCGCCGCAGGTACTCTTGCTTGTCAAAGAGATTGGGCTGGTCCCCACACAATTGCGAAAGAGGGTCATCTTGTTCCAGCGGCTTCATCAGCGGGTCTCTGATGTCGTTGATAACTTCGATCAAGTTGCGAGAGAATTCAGCCTCATGGTCACTGAGGAGTTCTCGCAAGTAAATGGCGATTTGGTCGACGAGCTGAGCTCCGGTGCGCACGAACTCCACTCCACTGCCGATGTCGTGGTACTGCCGGCTGATGATGACTGAGTCCTCGCAGCCGAAGTCAACAGTGACGGGCAGCTCCACCAGCACCTTCTTCAGTGTGGCGAGCAGCAGACGCTTGGGAGGCTCCTCGGCCAAGTCCATACATCGAGTCATGCACATCACTTGGTGCAGTTTGAACACGTCTTGAGTGCGAGTGAAGTGCTCCAGCAAGTCACACATAAGTCGCATCTCAGGGATGTGTTCCTCCGTCTTGACTTCGAGGTTCTTGAGACACTGCAGCATGTAGCGAAGCAACAGCAAGTGAGAGTTGCTGATGGAAGCGCCGCTGTCTCTGAGCACTGTGAGGAGAGCTGGCAGCAGATCGTCCTGGATGAGTTGGATCATAGACTCGGGCTTCAGCACCTCCTTGAGGATGAAGGCGAGTGCCCGAGACACTCCCTGTTCCATGTCCAGAGGCAAGTCGTCAATGCTCATTAGCGCCATGAATGCCACAGGGGCGTGATGAGGACCCACATCCTCCATTGCCAGTCCCTGGTCGAAGGCCGCCAGGAAGCGCTTGATGTAGAGCTTGCAGAGTTCCCGCACTCTCTCACTGCGGTCCACCATACCAGCCACTACGACTCTCCGACGATCTGCTACTGACTGCATCTCTGTGAGGGCCACCTCTGACACCTTGTTCCAAGCCTCTATACGCACTGCTTCGTCCTTGTCACGCAGACGGTCGAGCACCGCTTCTAGAAACTCCGCGTGGATCTTGCCTTGCTGAGCGAGACACATTGAGCGGATTGCCTGCTTGCGTACTTCTGCTGCTTTCTCTAGACGTGAGGCACGAATCAACTCCGTCACGACGTCCTTGTGCACTGAGTAGCGAGCAAGCTTAGCTGCTAGCTGGCGCACTTGCATGTCCTTGTCTCGAAGCAGCAGCACAATGACACAGTCCAGCTGCTGGCAGAAAGTAACTGGCAGGTCCACAGTCGTATGAATGCCCAAGTTGCAGTAGCGCTCCATCACATAAGCACAGCCCTGCCGCACAGCCTTGTCCTTGGCCTCCAGACCCTGCAGCAGTAAGCGGAAGACTGCAGCGAAGGTGCGGAAAATGTCATTGTTGAGCTGTTTGACCTCTTCAGAGGTGTAGAGACTGAGCAACTCCTCCAGCATAGTCACCACAGCCCGCACCGCCTTTTCACTCTGGGGGTGCTTCTTAAAGACTTGCAGTACTTGCAGCAGACAGTTTTGAATGGCCTTGCTCACCTCCCCCGGGTCCTCTGTGAACAGCGCTTTGAACAGTTTCAGGTCCAGTTTGTGCGCGTTCTTCTGGTCCTTGATCTTGTTGAGCAGGTCGTGAGTGCGCTCGAACACAGAATTCATTATAGCCGGGAATCAAAAAGACCGCCAACATAAATGGAGGTGCTGCCCGCAGGCCTGTGGTGCGATTTAGTGCTCACCTGTCTCCCTGTGGCCGAGGTCCTCCACTTCCGCCTCTGCTCCCGAGGCTGTGCCCAGCTAGTGTCGCAGCAAATCCCACGTCTAGTCAGCAGTCTCGCCCAACAACAAGCCAGTCTCTTACAGGACCCAGAGATTCTGCGCCTTCAAGAAGGCCTCAAGCCCCTATGCGAACTGCTGCTCAGTACTAAGACCTATCCCAAAATCTTCGCTGAAATGACCCAATATAAGATGATGCCCCCTCTCTTCTCCGACTTGCGCTTCATCTTCATGAACATCATGCAGCAGACTCACAACCCTTCACATTTAGCCCGCTTCAACGAAGAGCTGGACAAGCGAGACTTTTCCTGTCTGCACTCGAAACAAGCACTGGGAAGAACGCTGCAGCGAATAGGGGGCTACCTGGCGAGTTACTCTCGGGCGGAGGTAGTGGCTGCACGCTTGGATGGAAGAGTGTACGACTTCATCGAGGGCTTCGCAGATTTGACTCTAAACGTGCCAGATCGCTACTACTCCAAGAAAGCAGCCATTCAAACACTCGCAGGAGACCTCCGAATCCTACAACGACTGGCTAATAAAGTAAGTAGTCGGAAATGAAAGTCAAGCAGGAGGAAGTACTGCTCTTTGCAGTGAAGCAGGGCAGAGTTGTGACTTGTTCCTTGCCTTCGTTACGAATGCACACTCACTCGCTTACCTTTCCTGGGCACCGCTACGGTCAGAGTCGAGGACTGCTGTACTTTTTAGAAACAGACCAAAGCAGCTACTTTGATGACCCTGGGCATGCTTTGCGCGGGAACGGTGTTCTCAAGGTATACGACCCTGCGTCTCGAAAGGTGAAAGCCCAGCTCAGTACGTGCACTTGCAACAACAACAAAGTGCAGCTGCTTCTGCGAGGCGGCACTATCATTGACCTCGGGAAGTACCCCAGACTAATTGCCACCTCTGTCAGAGACAGCTCTCCGATCCTACAATTAGTCAACAACACAGAGTTCACTGACTTCGCTGTGCACATTCACCTCAACAAAACGATTTACTTGGTCACGGGTGAGTACCACGGTCGCTGCGGCAAAGAAACGGGGCCTAGCATCATGTCACTGGGTCCCTCCGGGCCCTATGAAATAGAGGACTGGAAACACAGACATCTTAGTCACTCCTTGTTCTTCAAGATCAACGCTGCTGACTTCTCGTTTCAACTGCTGCTGCCCAAGATTTCCCCTCCTCTCAACTCAGTGTCGCTGATTCCGCTCTCAAAGGGAGAGTTCTTAGTACTTGGACATCGCAAAAACGAAAGCACCACGTTGGCCTATCGTCTAACTGAAAGTACAGCAAGCTTAGAGGGCAGTAGTGCGCAGAAACTGGGTCGATGCAGTTCCTCAGCACTGCAAGGAAACACCCTGTACCTGTTCTTCGAGTCCGGAGTGCTGAGCAGAGTGAATCTGCGGACAGGCTACATGACTACACTGAACTTCCCCAAGTGGGAAGAAAGCAAGCCCTGTTTGTGGGTGTGGCAGAGGTGTGTGTTCAGTCGACTGGCGCAGGCTGTCATGAGGGACGTGCTTGGATACCTCGCTTAATCGAGCTAATTTAGGGTACTAAGTTGTCAAGATGATGACTAGCCTTAGAGAAGCAAAGCTTCTACAGGAGTTAGAGCAGTAGACACTGGACTCTGCATTCAGGCAGCTGTGTCTCTGCGAAGTCCGCCTTGTCTGGCTCCGAGTGCTGCAGAGTCGGACATTGCTCCTCCCCTCCGGGCTTGAGACTGGGTTCAGGACTGCTGAAGGAGCCTGGAAAGGCATGGAGACGCTGTAGATCCTGCAGTGAAGCGAAGGAAGGGCGCAGACTACGCTCTGCCTTGAAGTCTGAAAGTCGAGAGTGGACACTGGTCCGCAGACGATAGGACTCTTCTTTGAGTTGCCGCAGCTCCTCCTCTCTGCCTCGCCTCACTCTCCGCGCCTCTTCACGCTCTTCTGCGTCCGAGTACAGCTGCGAATCCAAGGCAATCGAGCTCTCCAGATGAGTGCAGTCGGTGGGCTGGTCAGGCACTGCTGCCCGCAGTTGGGCCAGAGAGGCACTCAGCTCTGAAGGGAAGGGGAAACTCCCTGCAAGCGAGAGTTCTTGGATGCGAGACACTCGAGCAGACACCTCGTTCAATAGATCCGGGGAAATGCCTCGGCGTAAATTCGCGCTTTCTGCCATAATCGTGCCACACTTAGACTCTCTAACAGCGCTGAGTGGCTAGGGAAGTTGGCGTGGTAGTGTAAGATGGCGCAGAATGTGCCCTTGAGTCAGCGACCAGAGTGGCAGGACGTGACGCCCCTGGCAGAGTTCGAGGGAGGCGCGCCAATTGCCAAGATCGACTACTCGCCCGAGTGTAGGCTGTAGGCAGTTGACGAGGTGATGAGTTACTTCCGCGCCATCGTGCACAAAGGCGAGGTGAGTCATCGTGCCTTCGACCTCACGACGGAAGTGATCCAAATCAACCCCGGCTTTTACACTGCCTGGTGAGGTCTACTCAGGCACTATCGGCGCAGTCTGCTGGACCCACTGCATATTGACCTGGCCGCAGAAATCGAGTACATGAATGGCCTCGGCCCTTTCAACCCCAAAAACTATCAGATTTGGTACTACCGCAGAGAGCTGCTGCTGCGGCATGGCGACTCCTCTGTGGAGCTAAAGTTCGTAGATCGCATGCTCGAAGATGACTCCAAGAACATTCACGCCTGGGGCTATCGCCAATGGGTCATCCAGCGCTTCAGTTTGTGGAACAACGAACTCAGCTTTGCAGAGAAACTGATTGAGGAAGACGTGAAGAACAACTCCGCTTGGACTGAGCGGTACTTCGTAGTGGCCAACACTCAAGACCTCAGCAGTCTGCAGGTACTGCAAACTGAGGTTGACTACACTTGCAAGCAAATTCGTCTGTGCACACTCAACGAAAGTTCCTGGAACTACCTGCGAGGTCTCTTCCGAGATGCAGGAGAGACTAGTAAGCGGCCGGTCACTGAGTTTCCCCAACTCAAAGCCTTCGCTTACGAAATCTTCGAACTCCAGCCCAAGTGCAGGTTTGCGCTGCAGTTCCTGGCGTTTTACTACGAGAAAGAGGGGAAGCATGAACTTGCACTGCTGACACTGCGAGTGCTAAAAGACTTGGACTACATCAGAGCGAAGTATTGGGCCTTCAGAATGAAGACAGTCGCAAGGGGAAATTGGCAGAGAGATGCAACGGACCTCAAGTGCGCCAAGCTATTAGTGCGGAGCAACAGCGAGGAGTCAGTGGCACTAGCGCACTACCGGAGTCGGTATAACTAGGCCGATTTGCCAATTAGCTAAGCAGTTTATTACGCTTGGGTTTCTCAAGTGCGTCTACGCACCTGCTGTCTCTGTCTGGAGTTACACGACTCAGTGAGTGTTTCTAGTAGCTAGAAGACCAGACGGTACTTCTCCCAGTTGTTGCCCTGGGCAGGCCCTCAGTTGAGCTTTTGTAGTCCACCGCTTCCTATTCCCTAGGGCGGCACTACTCATTACTTTGCAAGAGATGGCGTATACCGCAAATCGGATGTTCTATGATACCAAAGATTGAACCCAGCTCCTGCTTAAGTCTACGAGAAGCATTAGCGAAGTGAATCTGGACTGTTCGGAGGAACTTGAATTGAGTATTCCATCCATGCATTTGCTGTGGTTTACGACAAATCAAAGCAGTCACACAAAAAAAAACACCTTAAAATCACTACTATAAGCCACTCAACTGCTCTGGCGCAAATGAGATGAAGTAACAGAGAAATCCAGCTGAGAAGACTGCTATCATCATCGAGGCCTGGGGAATGCAAAATGCGCTTTCCTTTGAAATATAGATTTCGCAGTGGAATTGATGCAACTAATGAGGATGAATACTGTGAGCAGGGAGGTGAGCTGGGAGGTAGGAAGAACTCATGGAAATGATATTCACTGAAACACCCGTTATAATTGTGAGAGGGAGGAGCGCCGACCCTACCACCACCTTGCCCAACTCCGCTGCGTAAGCCGAGACAAGAAAGTGGCAGATCCGGCAATAGCCAGGAGGATACTACAGCACTCCGTATAGCGCGCTGTTGATTATAGATGAAAACGCAGAGCGGAGTTAGCACAGTGTGGAGAGGAGCTGGATGTGGTGCAGCGTTATTTTCAGCGAGAACAAGCGCCAAGGGTTCGGACGGTAGACCGCATAGCGCAGCACCAGGAAAGAGGAGATTAGAGGCACTGAAAGAGCGCCTGTTAGTTGAAGTGGAGCAAGGTTACTGCAGTCGTTGCACTAAATCACTCTCGTTTGGTATGTGCCAGAGGCGCATTACGCACAAAGAAGCCCCGCCCCGTGTTGGTTCCACTGCATTGACAGCGATGGGTGT
>Ga0247837_1002523_pt1 | contig 34331 bp, 32 predicted proteins | sample LaCtaG_2_FD_187115 | JGI IMG/M metagenome (GOLD analysis project Ga0247837, IMG submission 187115) | Freshwater microbial communities from meromictic Lake La Cruz, Castile-La Mancha, Spain - LaCruzMarch2015_14.5m | ecosystem: Environmental > Aquatic > Freshwater > Lake | place: Spain: Castile-La...
GTATTCTTTTTTAAAGGCATTACGTAAGATATAATCCTTTAATATATTGAATATCAGCTTATTAAATCAATATTTACGCCTAAATTACTAACAATTAGGTGTTTATGTATTTTTGTCGTGTACTAAGCTTACTAATATAAAGATTACAAGGAAATTTAATCCAAATCTTATTGCAAATTCAAGGAAATTATGAGAGCTTCCTGCGAGCACTTCTGTGCCGGCATCGTTTGTTTCAAGCATTAAAAAGTAGTTTATTTATTTGTAAAATTTTCGATTTAAATGAATTCTTTTTTATGTTTCTGTCTGTTAAAGCAACTCCAATTGCGTATTTACTTACGCTCAATGGTCTTATACGTTTAGATTTTAAAAAATGCATTGCAGCACTATTTCTGTGCATTGCATTCTGCTTAACCTCTAAAATTATCAAATCATCTAAGTTTTTCTTCTCCTTTTCATTACAAAATGAAACTCCTAAATCTATGGTAATTCTTTCATTTGCAGATTTTGCTGCTAGTGTTATTCTTGTGTAAAATACTCTCAGTTTTTCTTCAAGTAAAATCTTTGGAGCTCTAGAGATATTCAACATTTCTTGCTCAATTTCGCTTAAATTATTCCCATCTCCGCTCTTTTCTACCCTAAATTTCTGGGTTCTAACTCCTTTAATTTTCTGCTTTATTTCAAAAAAACTTTGATTGTTATACAGATAATTTCTTCTCCTTATTTTAAATCTATTTAGCTTACCATTGTGATGCGCATGATAAAAATGAAAGTTTGGTGAATCATAATAAATGGTTTCATAATCAAACTTGAATAAATCATTTATTTCTAAAAGGAAATAATCTTCTTTTATGCTTCTTAAAAGTTGTAAAAGCTCATTTACATGAAAAATGTACTTTAAGTCAATACGATTCAATAACTTAACATCTTCGAGTCCTTTTAAATCAATTTTGTTAAATTGCCTTAAAACATCTTCCAAATCTTCCTGCGCCATTAGTCGAAAATTACTAAATCAGGCACCACAACTTCATCTTTATTACTATTGAGCGTCACTGTTTCTTTAATTGTGGCTTTATTAAGCAAACATGTGTCGCATTGTGAATAGGTAAAAACAGTATAGGTACCTTTTTTAAGTCCTGTAAATTCATATTGCCCATTAAAAGAAGTTCTTACATCATTGTCGGCATTCCCTTCGGAACCATAAGAAATATAAACCCGATATCCTCCTGCATATCCGCTATCAGTAACAATTCCATTGGTATTAATATCATAGCCATATAATTTCCCAGAAATTCTACCAGCACCTCCTTCTCCAGGTTCTTTCTTACACGAAACAAAGAAAACAATTATGCAAATTACTTTTATGAAGTGTTTAAACTTAAGTTTTTTCATTTTTTTAGTAGAGGAATTATAATTTATTAGAAGATGTAAAACACTAGTAATCTCCGCAAATCAAACAATAAATTTTAAATTTATAACAATATACGAAACAATTTGTTAATTTTGGGCTAACATTCAAAAAAAACCATCAAGTGCGAAATGTTCATTTAATTCTTTTTTTATTAATGTTTGGAGCAAGCAATGCTCAGTTAGTGATAAACGAGTATTCTTGTGCCAATAGAAATACTATTACCGATGATTTTGGTGAGTATGAAGATTGGATAGAATTATATAACTCTAGTGGTTCTGCAATGGATATTAGTGGCTATTTTCTAAGTGATGATGAAGCGAACCCTACTAAATACCAAATTCCAGCAGCCACAAACATTAATTCAAATGGCCATATTTTATTTTGGGCCTCTAATCGAAATGTTTCTACAGGTTTGGCTTTTCATACTAGTTTTAAGTTAACGCAAACAACAACTGAAAAAATTATTCTAAGTAATACTTTAGGTGTAATTATAGATTCTCTTACCATTCGTCCAAATCAGGTAGATGATTCTCGAGGGCGCTTTCCTAATGGTAGTAATACATGGCAAGTTTTTACAGATCCTACTCCCGGAGTAAATAATACAGCAGGTTTTACTGAATATGCGGAAACTCCAACTTTAAGTTTACAAGCAGGCGTTTACCCAAGTGCACAGGTTTTAACAATTAGTGCAAGTGATGCCGCAGTTACCATTCGATATACTACTAATGGTGCAGATCCAACTGGAACTTCTACCCAGTACACAGCTCCGATAAATATTACTGCAAATACAATAATAAAAGCTGCATCTTTTCCTGTAAATGCCGCATTTAGACCAAGTTTTATTGAAACAAATACCTATTTAATTGGTGTTTCTCATACAATGCCAATAGTATGTTTAGGCTCAAGCGATTACGATAATTTGTTTAATGATCAAATGGCTGAAATTGTTTCTTCGTGTGAATATTTCAACAGTGCTGGAGTATTAAAATTTGAAGCAGTTGGCGAATCTGACCCACACGGAAACGATAGCTGGGCATACCCGCAAAAAGGAGTTGACTTTGTTGTTCGAGATCAATATGGATATGACAATGACATTGATTACCAACTTTTTCCCACAAAACCTAGGTCAAAGTTTCAACGATTTATGCTAAAGGCTGGAGCCTCTGATAATTACCCTTTTACCGGTGGTTCTGGAGGAGGATGTCATTTGCGCGATGCATTTATTCAATCGTTAGCAGAGAAAGCCAATTTAAATGTTGATTTACGCTCAAACGACCATTGTGTGGTGTACATAAATGGACAATATTGGGGACTTTATGAAATGCGTGAAAAAGTTAATGACCCAGATTATACTGATTATTATTGGGGGCAAGAAGAAGAAGATTTGGATTTTTTATCCTTTTGGGGCGGTTTGAATATTCGTTATGGTTCTCCCGATGATTGGAATGATTTGTATGGCTACATTATGGCCAATGATCTTTCTGTAACTGCAAATTATAATGCTGTAACAGCTCGTTACGATATTGCAAGCGCTATTGATTATATCATAATAAATACTTGGTCGGTTAATTCGGACTGGATAAATTGGAATACCATGTGGTGGAGGGGCAGAGGAACTCCTGCCGTTAAGTGGAAATATGCACTTTGGGACATGGACAATACCTTTAATTTAGGCCAAAATTTTTCTGGTTGGCCAACTACTGGTTTTACTGCAGACCCTTGTGCCTTAGATAACAATTTTGAAAATGCAGGACCAGACGAAGGGCATTTGGATATGTTTAACCGCTTAATGGCCAACAATGATTTTAAACAAAGGTATGTAAATCGATATGCTGAGTTAATAAATACTTCTTTGAGCTGTGATTATGCATTGGCTCATTTGGATAGTATTATAAATCATATTACTCCTGAAATGCCTGGTCAGATTGCTCGTTGGGGAGGTTCAATGGCTGAATGGCAATCGCACTTGGATTTTATTCGTGCACAAATAACCGGACGATGCCAATATATTGAAAACAATGGTGTTGTTAATTGTTATGAAGTAGATGGCCCGCATGAATTAACATTTAACGTTGCTCCAATTGGGGCCGGAACTATTCGTTTCAATGAATTACAAATTCCTCAATACCCTTGGTCGGGAGCTTACTTTGGTGGAATAAATGGCGAGATTGAAGCTACACCAACCAACTCAACATATGAATTTTGGTATTGGGAAGTATTCCACCATAACTTGTTAAGCGATAGTACTGAAATACTAAATGAATTTTTAATTAGCGGTGCTGATAGCATTGTAGCTCATTTTAGAATTATTGAAACGCACCAAATTACTTATGTAATAGATCCTGATGGCGGAGGTTCTGTTTCTATAAATGGGATAACACCCGGCGCATTCCCGTTTACAGTTACTTACAACGAAGGAACTCCAATTACACTTACAGCCACTGCAAATCCTAATTATGACTTTTTAAACTACAGTGCAACTTATCATACTTTTACACCCGACCCCGCAAATACGCTTGTTGTAGTTGAAGTAGATACAACTGATACGGTTATAGTCCATTTTTTACCAAAGCAAACTTGGGACTTAACTGTAGTTGTAGAACCTAAGAATGCTGGTAATGTTATTTTAAATGGAGAAAACATAAACACTTACCCTAAGACCTATACCTATTTTCCAGGACAAGAAGTGAATGTGGAAGCACAGCCTTATATAGATTATTTGTTTAGTCACTGGAGTTTAGATTTTATTGAGCTACAAGCTGATACATCAGATTCCTTAAATACTTGTATTGTAGATACTTCCGACACTTTAGTTGCACATTTTAAGTTAAAAGAAGTTATACCTCAAACAGTTTACATGCCTAGCTCATTTACTCCAAATGGAGATAATTTAAATGACTTTTTTGAGGTTTTTCATTCAGAAACTGTTACTCTTGGAAATGTAAAGGTTTACGATAGGTGGGGGCAGGAGATGTATAGTTCAGAAAGTCTTGATGAAAAATGGGACGGAAAAATTTCAGGAAAGCCTATAATGACTGGAATGTACTATTTTGTAGTTAATTATTATTTAAAAGATAAGTATTTCGAAACGCTTCAGGGCCCTTTACTTATTTATCGTTAAAACACTGAAATTTTGAAAAGAAATCTATTAACCTTTTTGGCCCTTTTGGCCTGTTTTACATTCTCTTACGGTCAATTATTATTAAATGAAATTATTGTAAATCCTCCGGGAACAGATAATCCATTCGAGTTTATTGAATTAAAAGGAAGTGCTGGTAGTACTTTAAATAATATTTACGTTTGTGTATTTGAAGGAGATTCTGCGAGTGCTGGAAATTCAGATTTAGTAATTCCTTTAAATAATGTTACACTTGGAGCCAATGGTTTATTATTTATTGGTACAACTCTAGGTTATCCAACTGTACCAGCTGCTACTGTAAGAAGAGACACCTTGATATTTGGAGTCCCTGGTGGTGTTTTAGAAAATGGGAATACTTCATTTGTTGTAATTTTTAGTCCTTCTAAAATTTTGAGTAATGTAGACTATGATTTAAATAATGATGGTGAATTAGAGCTTCCTTTTGGAGCTTCTATTCAAGATGCAGTTGGTTGGACAAATGGCGATTTAACGGCAATAATCTATGGAGGAATTGTTTTGCAGCAATCCGCTGGAACACCAGACGCGGCAGTTCGATTTTATGGAAACAATACCCCTTTTTCAAAACCTGCATGGTATAATGGAGATTTAATTTCGAGTTCTCAATTTGATCCATTGGAAGCTAGCGATAATTTACCTCAAGGAGCAGCAATGAGTCCTGGTGATAATAATGTACCCAATGGAGGTATTGGATTTGGCGAGGTTGAAGCAAGTGAACTATCCTTTTTCCCAAACCCAAGTGAAGGTGTTTTGTTTATCAAAAACTTCCCAAATAGCTTCAACTTTTCTATGTATTCAATTGATGGGAAATTACTTTTTATTAAGAAAGAAGCTTCAACAACCATTGAGATTCCTGCTGAAATTTCAAATGGTTTTTATTTAGCTAAAGTTGAATCAGGAAATAAAACCTACAAAGGAAAAATTGCAATTCTGAGATAATCATCTTGCGCCAAAAAGAGCGCTTCCAATTCTAACCATTGTGCTGCCTTTCTCAATTGCTATAGCATAATCTCCACTCATACCCATTGATAATTGATTGAAATTAGGAAGATAGCTATGTGATTTCGATTTTACGGTCTCAAATAATTGCGCCAAAGTTTCAAATTCTTCTTTCACTTGAATTAGATTATCTGTAAAAGTTGCCATTCCCATTAAGCCTTGTATGTCTGCAAAAGCTAGATTTTTAACTTCTGCTGATTCGAAAAAAGTATTTACTTCATCTGGGCTTAATCCAAATTTTGTATCTTCTTGAGCAATGTGAATTTGAATCAAACATGGGATTTTTCTATTAATCTTTCTCCCTTCGTTTTCAATTGTTTGAAGTAATTCTAATGAGTCAACTGCATGTATCAATTTTACAAAAGAGGCAATATATTTAACCTTGTTTTTTTGTAAATGCCCTATCAGATGCCATTCAATATCTTTAGGTAAAGCATCATATTTGGAAGTTAATTCTTGAACCCTGTTTTCACCAAAGACTCTTTGGCCCAAGTTATAAGCTTCTTGAATCACCTCATTTGGATAAGTTTTAGAAACGGCAACCAATGTGACATTTGCCGGAATTGTCGACTTTATTGTATTAAATCTTTCTAGAAGACTCATTTTATTTTATTTCTAAATCGTACATCACCAATCCATTCAGCAATTTAGGTTCAAACCACGTAGTTTTTGGGGGCATCATTTTTCCTTGGTCGCTGAATGCAAAAAATTGCTCAAAGCTCACAGGAAACAAACCAAATGCAATTGCTGCTTGTTTGCTATCTACTTTATCTTTCAACGCTTCTGGGCCAAACAATCCACTAACAAAATCTATTCTCGCATCATTTCTTAAATCATGAATTCCAAAAATTGGAGAAAGGATATTTTTACTCAAAATATTAGCATCCAATTTATCAGTCAATTGGTCATTCTTTCTATCATGTTTCAATTTTAAGCTGTACCATTTACCTGCTAAATACATGGAGATTTCATGTAAAATAAGAGGTTTGTAAGTGTTTTTTGAAATTTGTTCTACTAGAAAATCTTCACCAAGTGCAGTAATAATTTGTTCTACAGATAAGTTATTGGTGTCTTTTATTAGGCGATTAAATTCAAACAATTGTAAATTATGATCGGGGAAGAATATTCCCATAAAATCACTCCAAGGTCCTTTTTCAATTGCATTTAACTCTTCAGCAAGCAAAACCGAAGAAGCTGACCTATGGTGACCATCTGCAACATACACTCTTTCAATTTTTTCGAACGATGCTATAATTGCGCTGATGTCCTCATCTTGTTCTACCAACCATAATTGATGACGCTTACCATCTTTTTCAAAATCGGCATACATTTCATTGCCTACTAATCTATTTACTAAATTGTCTATATGCGCCTGATGAGGGTAAGTAAACATTACTGGTTCAGCATTAATTCCTACCGTTTTAAGATATTCTTTTAATTTTTCTTCTTTAGGAGCTAATGTTTGTTCATGAATTTTGATGTTACCATTTCTATAATCATCTGCAGAAATATTTGCAATGATTCCTGTGTAGGTAAAATCTGGCTTTATTTGTCTATAAATATAAAACCCCTTCTTTAACTTTTTTTCTAAAGTCCCCGTTACCAAAAAGGACTCAAATTTATCCCTGCTTTTTTTAAGGTTCTCTTTTGTAAAAGGAGTATTCTTTTTACCTTTTCCAAGTTCAGGTTGGATAATGTTGAGAAAAGATTCCTCATTTGATACAACTATTTCAGTAACTTCTTTTAAAGAATACTTATCATAAGGTTTTGAAACAACCTTTTCTACTTTACCAATTTTGGGAACAATGCCATTAAACGGAATAAGTTTCGGCATCTATTACTTATTCTTAAAAAATGAAATAATACCTTCAGCCATTTCTTTTCCGATTCTTTCTTGCGCCTCTGCTGTAGAAGCGCCAATATGTGGAGATAATGAAATATGCGAATGGTGCAATAATGCTGCTGCAGGAGTTGGTTCATTTTCAAAAACATCTAATCCAGCAAAAGCTATATGTTTAGTGTCTAAAGCATGCAATAAGGCATCCTCATCAATAACACCGCCTCTCGCTGCATTTACTATGCCAGCTCCTTGTTTCATTAAATCTAATTCTTTTCCACCAATAACGGCCTTTCCATTAATTTTTCCAGGAACATGCAATGTTATAAAATCACTTTTTACAAGAACGTCTTCCAAGGGAATAGTTGATATTTTAACAGGAATATCTTGCTTTGTTGGTAATAAGTGAATATGCAGGGTTGCTTCTTTAATAAAAGGGTCGCTTGCAACTACATTCATACCAAGACCAATTGCCATTTTTCCAACTGCTTGGCCAATTCTTCCGAATCCAATTATACCGATGGTTTTCCCTTGTAGTTCAATCCCAGCAGAGTAAGACTTTTTCAAATCGTTAAAATGAGTTTCTCCTTTCGTCCTCATTGCATGATTCGAGTTTTGTAAAAACCGAACTCCACTAAATAGATGCGCAAATACCAATTCAGCAACTGATTGAGACGATGCAGCTGGGGTATTAATTACTTTGACACCTTTAGCATCTGCATATTTCACATCAATGTTATCTAATCCAACACCTGCTCTTCCAACTAATTTTAGGTTGGGGCAAGCATCCATTACACTTGAAGTTACTTTGGTAGCGCTTCTTACAAGGAGCACATCAAAATTTCCATTATTTATAGTTTCGGCTAAGTGCCCTTCAATAGCTTTTGTAGTCTCTACAAAGAAACCAGCTTCTTCAAGAAGTAATTTACCTAATTTATCAATGCCATCATTGGCTAAAACTCTTTTCATTCCTTTGATTTAATTTATTTTCAATTAACCGTTAGTTTTTTCAAATTCCTGCATAACATTTACAAGGACTTGAACGCTATCCAAATCCATAGCATTATACATTGATGCTCTAAAGCCTCCAACAGACCTATGTCCATTAAGCCCACTAATATTTGCATCTTTTAATACTTTTTTAAAGGCATCTTCTTTTGTTGGGTCATTCATAATGAAGTTTGCATTCATCCATGACCTATCTTCTTTGGCAACTGTTCCTTTGAAAAGCGAATTTCTATCTAATTCATTATAAAATAAGTCGGCTTTTGCTCTGTTCCTATTTTCTGCCCATTCAACTCCGCCATTTTTACTTAACCAATCTAATGTTAGCATTGATACATATACAGCAAAAACAGGAGGAGTATTGTACATAGATTCGCCTTCAACATGTATTTGGTAATTTAACATGCTTGGCATTTTCCGCTGAATTTTGTTTAATAGGTCTTTCTTCAAAATTACCATTGTAGCGCCAGCAGGTCCCATGTTTTTTTGCACACCTGCATATATCAAATCGAACTTAGAAGCGTCGAACTTATGACTGAAGATATCTGAGGACATGTCGCAAATTAATGGAACTGGAGAATTTGGAAAATCTCTTGTTTGGGTTCCGTAAATAGTATTGTTAGAAGTGAAGTGGAAATAATCTACATCTTCTGGAATAACATAATTTTTGGGTATATGCGAAAAATTATCTGCTTCAGAGCTCGCTAATACTAGCGTTTCCCCATAATATTTTGCTTCTTTAATTGCTTTAGATGCCCAAACGCCAGTATTAACATAGGCTGCTTTTTTGTTCAAAAAGTTATGCGGGACCATTGCAAATTGTAGACTTGCTCCACCTTGAAGAAAAATTACCGCAAATTCATCACCTATATTTAATAAGCTTTTTACTAATTTCTCGGCATTCGAGAATACTTCAATCACATCTTTTCCCCGATGAGATACTTCTAATAAAGATAAATTTGAATTATTGAAATTGATACAGGCTTCTGAAGCTTTTAGCAAAACCTCTTTTGGTAAAATACCTGGACCCGCACTAAAGTTGTGAACTTTCATAAATTATGTTCTAATTATTTTGCGGGCAAAGGTAAATAAAGAGGTTAACCTTTAATGAGAATGTTGGAAATAAAAACATACTAATTTGAGGAATTTCCTTTTTTAATCATAAATGACTTTTACTTAAATATAAGAGCATTTATGTTATGTTAAACAGCTGAACCTAATTTTATGAAGTTCACAATTTGCTAATAAAATCTAATTACTTTTACCCCCGTTTTAAAAATACGATAATGAGTGAAAATGCGCATCATGCTGGGCTAAATAAGATTACTGCAGCAGGGTTAATCATTACTTTAGGAATAATATATGGAGATATTGGAACTTCTCCTTTATACGTAATGAAAGCGATAGTTGGAGATAGAATAATTTCCAGAGAATTAATACTAGGAGGAATTTCTTGCATTTTCTGGACACTTACTTTACAGACATCAATTAAATATATAATACTTACGCTCCGAGCGGATAACAAGGGAGAAGGAGGGATATTTGCTTTATATGCCCTTGTTAAAAGAACTAAAATAACTTGGCTCTTATTTCCAGCAATAATTGGTGGGGCAGCTTTGTTAGGAGATGGAATTATTACACCAGCTATTTCAGTTTCTGCTGCTGTTGAAGGCTTAAGAGATAAATATCCCATCAATACACTGCCTATTATAATTGGCGTATTGTTTTTATTATTTGCAATACAACAATTTGGTACTAAATTCATTGGTAAATTTTTTGGACCAGTAATGTTGGTTTGGTTTTTAATGCTTTTTATATTAGGAATAAGCCAAGTTGTTACTGATTTTTCTGTATTAGCTGCAGTTTCGCCAACCTACGCATATAATTTATTAGTAGAATATCCTCATGGATTTTGGATATTAGGCGCTGTATTCTTATGCACAACTGGAGCAGAGGCTTTGTATTCAGATTTAGGCCATTGCGGAAAACTAAATATTAGGGCTTCTTGGATTTTTGTGAAAACAGCCTTGTTGATTAATTATTTTGGACAAGCAGCTTGGTTGTTGAAATCTGAAGGGAAATTATTAAATGATATGAATCCATTCTATGAGATAATTCCAGAATGGTTTTTTATTCCAGGGTTTATCATTGCAATGGTGGCAACTATTGTGGCAAGTCAGGCTTTGATTAGTGGTTCATTTACCCTTATTAACGAAGCTGTCCGATTAAACCTTTGGCCCAAAGTCAGAATTAGTTATCCAACGGATCTAAAGGGACAATTGTATATTCCTTCTATAAACTGGCTGTTATTTTTAGGTTGTGCGGGAATAGTTTTGTATTTTGAGGAATCAAGTGCCATGGAAGGTGCATATGGAATGACCATTATTATTGGTATGTTAATGACTTCTACATTGTTAGTTTACTACATGGGAATGAAGCGTTACAATAAAATTTTAATAAACGTTTTCATTTTTATCTACCTAACGGTTGAATGCTCTTTTCTTATAGCGAATTTTGAAAAAATACCTGAAGGTGGGTGGATTTCATTACTTATCGCAACGTTAATCGCTTTAATTATGTGGGCTTGGTATGATGCCCGTAAAATAAGAAACAGGTATGTAGAATTTGTGAAATTAGATGAATACCTCGAATTGCTTTGTGATTTAAAAGCAGATTTAAGCGTTCCGAAATACGCTACACACTTGGTTTTCCTAACAAGTGCTAATTATGAAGAAGAAGTCGAATCTAAAATTATTTATTCAATCCTACAAAGACAACCAAAACGAGCCGATATTTATTGGTTCTTGCATGTGGATGTAGTCGACGAACCTTACCGTATGGATTATCGAGTGAATGAAATTGTAAATGATACTGTAATAAGAGTTGATTTTTACTTGGGTTTTAGAGTAGCTCCTCGCATTAACCTAATGTTTAGAAAAGTTGTACAAGACTTGGTTAAATGCAAAGAAGTAGACATCGTTTCTCGTTACGAGTCGTTGAATAAAAATCAGGTTATTGGAGATTTCCGATTTATTGTTTTAGAAAAATTCCTTTCCAACGAAAATGATATTCCGTTTTACGAGAAAATTGTGTTAGATATTTACTTTATGCTTAAGAGCGTTAGTTTATCTGAAGAAAAAGCCTTTGGACTCGACACAAGTTCAGTACATATAGAAAAGGTTCCGCTAGTTATTTCACCAATAAGAGAAATAAGCTTAAAAAGACTGCCTTCCCCTAATCATTCCTGATAAAGAGCATCAATTTGAGGGGCAAATTTTTCTAGTATTACTCTTCGTTTTAAGGATAGCTTTGGTGTTAACTCTCCGGTTGCAACAGACCATTCAGCAGGAACTAGGTAGAATTTCTTAATCATTTCATAATTACTAAATCCTGAATTTAGTTTATCTATTTCCGATTGAATCAGGGCAATTACCTCTCTGTTTTTGCAAATTTCTTCGTTGTTTGTAAATTCAATTTCGTTTGTTTTGCACCATTCTTTTAATGCTGCGAAGGAAGGTACAATGAGTGCTGAAGGGTGTTTTCGACTTTCTCCAACTACCATAATTTGTTCAATAAAACGCGATTCTTTGAATTTATTTTCTAATGGTTGAGGTGCGATGTATTTTCCACCAGAAGTTTTAAAAATTTCCTTTTTCCTATCCGTTATACGTAACATTCCATTTTCATAAACGCCGATATCACCAGTATGTAACCAGCCATCTTTAATCATTTCTGCAGTTGCATCTGGCCTTTTGTAATATCCAAGCATAACGTTTGGTCCTTTGCACAAGACTTCTCCGTCTTCTGCAATTTTTACTTCCACATCATTTATTGTTGGCCCTACAGAACCAAACTGTCTTTTGTCTAATCGGTTAACTGTTATTACAGGCGATGTTTCTGTGAGGCCATAACCTTCTAGAACATTAATTTGAGCTGCTGTAAAAACCCGTGCTAATCTTGGTTGTAAAGCGGCGGCCCCAGAAACAATTACTCCTACATTACCACCTAGCGCTTCCCTCCACTTACTAAATATCAGCTTGTTTGCTAATTTTAACTGAAATTCATACCAAGCGCCGTTTGCACCATTCAATTCGTATTTGTGACCTAGCGCCAATGCCCAGAAAAAAAGTGCTCTTTTTACACCGCTTAATTCATTTCCTTTAGCTACAATTTTATCGTACACTTTTTCAAGTAAACGAGGCACAGTTGAAAAAGCAAATGGTTTTACTTCTTTTAAGTTATCTCCAATTGTTTCTAAATTTTCTGCATAATAAATTCCTGCTCCTACATATAAATAAAGGTAAACCAACATTCTCTCAAAAATGTGAGAAAGTGGCAAGAAACTCAATATTTTATGTTCATTTCTAACTGGACAAACTTCACGTGCAGCAATTAAATTAGAAACTAAATTATTATGAGAAAGCATTACTCCTTTTGGAGTGCCTGTAGTTCCAGAGGTATAAATTAAAGTGAGTAAATCGTCAGGTTTTATTGCATCTTTATATTGTTGCAGAAGTTTTACTTGTGTTTCATCACCTTTCTTTTGAATACTTTTATAGTTTGGAAGGCCTTCAATTTCTTGAAAAGTATAAATAAACTCCACTGTAGGTGTTTCGTTTTTTATTGCTGCTATTTTCTGATACAACTCTTTATCGGCAACGAATACTATTTTTACTGAAGCATCATTTAAAATAAATGCCGATTCTGTAGGATTCATAGTAGGATAAACAGGAACACTTACAGCGCCAATATTTGCTATTGCAAAATCTGCAATGTTCCATTCTGGGCAATTGGGGGAAATGATGGCAACTTTATCATTTGGTTGAATTCCAGCATTCATTAATCCGAAACTGAGCATTTCAACTTCATTAATCATTTCGTCAATGCTAATTGGAACCCAATTTCCATTTCTTTTAGAAACTAAAGTATCAGCTCGGTGATAACTTTTCTGAATATGCGGTAAAATGTCGATTATCCGTTTTAAACTCATGGCGGAAAACAAATTTGATTTTTCCAAATATAGACTAAATGAGTTTAGTTACTATATTGTATGGGAAAAAACAATATAGTATTATTGGAGTTTTTCCAGAAAAGCCTCATCTATTGCCCAATACTGAACTTTTTGAATAGCAATTCCATCTTCAACTAAGTATATTTTGGGAACACTGCCTTCGCTTAACTCTTCAAATATTCTATGATTCATTAATGCGTGAGGGACGTTATCAATTTTAGTTCTTCTTAAAAATAGATCCCAATCTGTTGTATCTCCAGATGTTACAATGGTTATTGGAGCCAAAGGATACTTCTTTTTAAGCACATGCAATTTATAAGATGCTTTTTTACAGTAAGGGCATGTAAGGGTTACAAAAGCAATTAACTGTTTGCCTTCATTTAAATTTTTAGGCAATTGCCCATATTCTTTAGGAGTAAATATGGTATCGAGTCTTTCGAGTTGCATGGGTCTTTGAATTTCTTCAAATTCACTTTCCCCATAAACAGCCCATGAGGCAGGATAATTTAAAATGAAAGGTAAGCTTAGACAGGAAATCAATAAAACAACAATTATAGGAAACCTAAATTTCCAATTAAAAGAAAAATGAGGAAGGCTGTAAAGTAGAATAATTAAAAATAAACCAAATAAACCAATAACCAAACCTTGATAAATATTCCATTGAAACAACTCTCTTAGGCATAAATAACAACGGTCTAACTCAATTTGCCAAATAATTGAACATTGAAAAAAAGTGGAGAATAAAAAAAGGCCAAAAGGCCAAAGCAGTATTTTTTTTGAATGGTTCAATCCTAAAACAAGCACTAAACCAGAAAACATGAATAACCCAGAAATAATTCTTAAAATGTAAGGTGCTACAAGCCAACTTGACCAACCATTATCTACAAGAGCTGTTTCAGAAAAATCTAATGTTTGGAGCATGTAATAACCTAAAGAAAAGGTTAATATGGCTAAAATGCTTCTAACAATATGAGTTAATATTTTCATGTATAGATAAAAAAAAAGCTGACCGTAAGATCAGCTTTTTTATGAAAAATGTGTTGACTAACTTTCTTTAGCTGTACATTCAACTTTAACAGTTCCAACGCTAGAATCTCCAGCATTGCAAGTTGTTTCAGCGTCATCTTTCTTTTGTTTACCTAAGCTAGTTGTAACAGTACCATTAATAACTGAACCAGTAGTAACACACTCGCAAGAGTAATCTTTTTTGCAAGAAGCTAAGAAAGCTACTGCAGCAACAGCAATAATTAATTTTTTCATATTAAATTGGTTTTTGATTTTGTGCGACAAAAGTATATTTTCTTAATTGAATTTCCAATATATTTTTAGAAATATTCTATTGTTGCAAATAAATAAAAGTATATAATACACATTATCAACTATATGTAGTTTGTCAATATCTTACAAAAATAGCGAAAAATGACTTTTACTTTAGTATATTTGAACCTTTGTATATTATGGTAAATTATTTTAAGGGTATTCTTCTCTTTTCATTTCTTAGTTTTTCATTATTTTCTTGTAAGAAATGTTTGAATTGCAATACAACTGACAAGGCAGGCAAAATTGTAGATACCTATCAACAAACTTGCGGAAAAAAGGCAACTTTGGATGTTCAAGAACTAAGTTACAGAAAATATGTTCCAGATTCATTAACTTTAAACTGTACGCGTGCTAGAGAATAGACTTAATTATAGCTTATGCTTGTTTTTGATTTTTGTATTAAGTTCTTTTATTGGATGTAAAAAATGTATTACATGCGAAAGAAAAGATGCAGCTGGTAACATATTAATGCAAGCGACAAAAACTTGTGGAACTAAAAAGGAGTTAGAAGCTGAAGAAAAGCGAGTAAAAGATCAAGCTTCACTTTTAATCGGAGCTACTTATACTTGTGTTGATTCAGATTAATTTTTAAGAAATTTTCCTGAATACTTTTTATATCCGTTTTTCAATTGAATGATGTAAATGCCGTCACTCAAACTGATTATTTGAATACCCTTTTGTCCTTTATTTAAAGTTCCCGAAAGTACAATCTTACCATTTAAATCATAAATTTGGTATGTTGTAGTTTCTAATTTTTCGACTTCTAACTGAACTTGTAAATAGTTTGTTGATGGATTGGGAAATAAAGTTAGATTAAGTTTACCAACCCTTTCTTCAATACTTAATGGAGTTGAGATTCTAAAGTCCCAAATGCCTCTTCCATAAGTTACAAATCTAGCTATTTTCATTTGATTGTTATACTCAACACTCCAATAAGTTTGATCAGGAGCAACGCCTTCGGACATTGCGAACCAGCTTTCAGCATATTTGCTATAAACATAAGGACCAACTTCAGTAGCAGCAAAAACAAATGTTTCGGCAGGTGTTGCCGATAACTTAAAAACCATAGTTGATGGTAACCCATTTGATTTTGATATGAAGTTATTTCCATGGTTTGTTGAAAAATAAACACCCGGATTTGAATACCCACTTCCGGAAATCCAGACTTCTCCTAAAGATGTATTGGAAGGTAGAATGCAAGCTCCATACAAATAATTACCATCAAGATTGCTGTCAATATTGGAAGCTGTCCAGCTAATTCCCCTGTTAGAAGAATAGTAAAATTTTCCTCCATCAGTCATCGCATACCAATAATTCTTATTTATAGGGGAGCAAGCTAGCGCTGTTACATTTCCATTAAAAACATTGCTGAAATCCTCAGAAGTAATATCAGTACCATTATATTCAAGCTTAATTATTTTATTTGATATTGCAGCATAAGCAATAGTTTCAAAGTCAGGGTCGGCCATTAATGGAGGCATCCAAAAGTAATTTGCACCTTGGAAATCATAATCAGCACTAATTTCTCCATAAATATTAGGATAATAAAAAGCTACTCCAGGATACACCATCCAAAAACTATTACCTCCAGTTGTACTTACAAATTGTCCGTAATCACCACTAACTACTTGCTCAGGAGAAAGTAGTCCGGAAGTGCTAGTTATAGACCTTTGAAAACCTTGGTCTTGTGAGCCAATTAATACCAAATTTGTATCTTCTATGCCTGTATATGAACCATAATATTGACTAATGTTCAAGCCGTTCATACTTATGTTTTGAACTGAGTTTAGGTTATCAGTGGAAATGTAAGTTCCTCCATCAGTATTAATTAATAAAAATGGCGTACCATCTTGATATTTAAGACTATTAACTGACGGAATATCTGCATGAAGCTTATTTGCTACATTGTTGTAATAATCGAACCATTCGTTTACTATCGCCCAAGAAGCTCCTCCGTTCGTACTTTTATAACATTCTATATCACCAAAAAACAATAAGTCAGGAGTTTCAATTGAAGCACTAAAGCTGGTTTTAAAAAAGGGGTCTTTTTGTGTATCACCAGAAAATTGCCAAGTAACGCCAGCATTTTGCGAACGATATACCACCTGATTTACATAGGCATACAAGTAAATTTGGCCATTACTCGATAAATGTCCAGTAAGCATTGTATAACCTGAAATTCCAGTTTCTATTGTACCAACTTGATTTGCTAAATTATTGTCTCTATCAATTCGATAGGCTTTATCTTGGTTTATGATAAATGGGTCACAATTGCCAAAAGGCGCTACCCAAAGGTCAAACTGATTAAGCGAATTATTTGCTGTTAAATTAAATGACAACATTCTTGTAAAATTACTTCCTTGGTCTATAGATTTAAACAATGAAACTTTTGAACCCGAAAATGTTTCTCTTAATAGCGCATATACAGTCTTAATAGAATCGTCGCTAACTATAACTCTTTCAATTCTGTCTGAGCCTCCAGTTAAAGTTGAAAAGCCAATAGAACTTTGCCATGTTTCACCATCATTATCTGTGTAATATATTTCCCGGCTCCAAGTTGCAGCCAGAATTCTTTTTAAGCCATTGTAATGAATCACTTTAACATACTGAATATCATCAAATTGTAATTGGTCATTTAATACTTCCCAGTTTGTTCCATTTAAATTTCCTTTCCAAATATTTCCACCATCAGAACCAATGTATAATTTGTTTGTGCTTGTATCTAAATCGGCGTACCTAGTTCTTCCTGCTAGATTTATACTTCCTTTTTCTATCCAATTTCCTTCTAAGTTAGCTCCCTGAATATTTACCAAACCACCAGAACGGTTGCTTTTGTTTGCTAGGAAATTGGAATAATTCTCCAGTCGTGTTTGTTTATCCATTGCTCTCCAATCAAGTCCAGGAGCTGTTTTATGCATTTGTTCAATCCAAAGTAAGCGCTTCATTTGCTCCTCTGCTTCACTTTCTTCTTTTTCAATTCTTACCTTAGTTCCTCCTGAGCTTGGTTTTAAATAATGCTCATTAACATCTTTTTTAGAAGACAATAATTGCAATCCAGACAATACTATTGCACCCGTAATTAATGAAATTAATAGTAATTGGTAGAGTTTACTTTTTTGAAACATTTTGTAACTTGCAATGGTTAATTGAAAGGCTAAAATAGCTCAAATGAACTCTCTTTATGCGAAGTCTTAAATATTTAGCAGGTTTTACAATTCCTTTGTTTGCCCTTATTTCATTTCTTTGGCCAAACTATTTTGCATTTTTAACACTAATCTATGCTTTTGGGATAATTCCTATCGGAGAGCAATTTTTTGCAGGAAGTGCAGAGAATGTTTCTGAAAAGCAAGAAAAACAGATGCTTTCTGACAAATCATATGATTTTTTGTTATACCTCAGTTTGCCAGTTCAATGGGCAATTTTGATATTTTTTGCATATTTGGTTAGTCATAATGAATATACTATTCTTCAATTAGTTGGAATGACTTCTTCTGTAGGAATTTGTTCGGGAACCATTGGTATAAATGTAGCGCATGAACTTGGTCATCGCTCCAAGAATTACGAGCAATTTATGGCTAAAGGGCTTTTGCTGAGTTCTCTATATATGCATTTTTATGTTGAACATAACAGAGGTCATCATAAATATGTAGCAACTCCAATTGATCCTGCCACTGCAAAATTGAATGAGTCTGTTTATTTGTTTGTACTTCGTTCATTTATTGGAAGTTATATTTCAGCATGGAGAATTCAAATAGAACTAAATAAGAAAAATAATAAAGGCTTCTTTAGTTTTCAAAACGAAATGTTTTGGTTTCAATTTATACAATTGCTTACAATAGCATCATTTTATTATTTTTTTGGGTTCTTAGCAGGTTCGCTATTTATTGTCTCTGCAGTTATCGGGTTTATTTTGTTAGAAGTAATTAATTATATAGAGCACTATGGTTTATTGAGAAAAGAAATTAGTCCAAGCCATTACGAAAAAGTGAAACCTATTCACTCATGGAATTCAGACAAAACCATTGGGCGACTCATGCTTTTTGAGTTAACAAGACATGCAGACCACCATTACAAAGCTTCAAAAAAATACCAAGTGTTGAATCATCATAATGATAGCCCTGAATTACCTTTTGGCTACCCAGCAATGATGCTATGTTCCTTAATTCCTTCGTTATTTTTTAAGATTATGAATCCAAGAATTCCAAAGGATCAATTGACCTTAGCATCTTAATCATTTTCTAATTACATCTCTTGAACTAGCTTGAGCAGAAGCGAAAATTGTAAGGTCTGCAATTGAAATTCTATAAGGACTTTCAATTATGTAACGGATAGTTTCAGCTATATCATCACCTACAAGCGGTTCCAAGCCTTGGTAAACTGCATTTGCCTTTTCATTATCTCCTTTAAAACGCACCAATGAAAATTCGGTCTCAACTAAGCCTGGATTTACACTACTTACACGAATTCCTTTTTCGTGTAAATCTATTCTTATGGCTCGCGTGAGGGCATCAACGGCATGCTTTGTAGCGCAGTAAACGTTCCCTTTTGGATACACTTCTCTGCCAGCAATAGAACCCACATTAACAATTTGAGCTCCTTCAGCTTTTTCAAGAAATTTTATAGCTGAACGAGTCATGTAAAGAAGGCCTTTGATGTTCGTATCTATCATTTGGTCCCAATCGTCGGTATCTCCGTTTTGAATAAAATCCAAACCAGCTGCTAAACCTGCATTATTGATGAGAACCCTAATTTGTTGAAAGTCAACAGGTAATTGCTCAAAGAAAGATTCAACTTCTATTTTATTTCTCACATCAAATTGAGCCATGTACACTTCTGCGCCATTTTCAACCAGTTCTTTTTTAATGGATTGCAGCAATTCTTTCCTTCTGCCAGTTATAATTAATTTCCTTCCCGGTTTTGCAAGTATTTTTGCTGTTGATAGTCCAATTCCCGATGTTGCACCAGTTATTAAAATTGTTTCTTCAATCATATTTCCAAATAAATTCTTTAAATAATTTTATTAATCTTTTCGTATCCGTAAATAATATCAAGGCCAACATTAAAAAAGGTAAAGCTGGCATTCTGTATCTTACTAATGTTCCTAGAATAGGCGTGGTGAGTCCCATGATAGAAAATAAAACCAAAGTAAAAGAGATACAAAACCAAGCAAATGCTCTTTTTGATGGGTCGGTAATTGGCTTGTACAATCCAATGCAAAGAATTATACAAACACTTATAAAAAGATTTTCATAGGCTGAAAACCACTGCATGGCATTTTTTGCATCAAATATACTTGGTCTAAAAGTAGCATTTATTATTGCTTCTGGCCAATTTCTTAAAAAGCCAAAGAAAGATGGGTCTAATGGGTTCATTTCAGTTAAGCTTCCCGAATCAGTATAATAAGCCAATCTTAACAAAGCTTGTTGTTTAAAAGCGATGACTTTAATAAAATTAATCGAGGGAAATACTAGTTGAATGTTAAATCCAACAGCAACAATCAAAGTTAAAACCAACAGATAGGTCAAACGTACATTTTTATAGGCCCTAATTCTGCAAATAATAAAAGCGAGTAATCCAGGGACAAACGCAAATAAAATGTGCACCTTAAGTAATGAAAAGCCAATTACAGAAAGCGTAATTGCCAAAAGGTAGCTGATTTTAAATCCAACATTTATCCATTGGAAAATACTATAAATCATTACGCCCATCCAGAAAAATACAATTCCTTCTTTTAAAACACCAGAACCCCAGCACAATACAGACGGCATTAAGAAAACACTAGCTCCTAACCAATACTGTTTTTCATGAAAGTACCTGTAACAAGCCTTGTATATTAAACACAAACCAATCAACGATAAAAAACACCACACCAGCGTATGAACAGCAAATACACCTAATGAGAACAATCTTACAAAAGCATTGAGCCTTATTAATGTGCGCGTATCATAATATACATCATAATCAACATCATACGGCCTGTACCAATTGTTCATTTTGAAATAGTAATGGTCAAAATAAGGAGCATTATTATCTAAGCCAGAAATCATTTTGAAAAAGTCCTTAGGTTTATCAAAAAGGGCTTCATACATAAACTTACTGTCATCAAACAATTTGTATAAATCTGCGGTACTTCTATCGGTATAATAATTTGTATAAATCCAAGTTAGAAAAAGTCCTGCCCCAAATTTTAAAAGAAAAACCAATTGTGCTGCATATTTTGGAAGTCCAGGTAGCTTAAAAACTGGCCATTTGCCAATCCAATAAAGCATTACAATGCAGTAAAGTGTGCTAATAAAAGGGGCAATTACTTGATGCAAGAGAATAAATTAGATTAAGTGCGAATGTAAGGTCAAAATTGGATTTATTTCTTTTACTTTGATTTAATCAATTGCATGTATGAAAATTGTAGTCGGAGAAAATGAATGGAATATTGTTGTTCTTGGAAAAGGAGATAATGTTTTAGTTGCATTTCATGGTTACGGTCAAAGCCATGCTGTTTTTGAGCATTTGGCAGAATTGATGAATGAGTCACACAGCATTTGGTGCATAGATTTAGCTTTTCATGGTGTTAATGCTGAAATTCCTCGTAAGTTTCAATTTGGAAAGGAAAATGTTGATGAATTAATGAATAAAATCTTAATCAAATCAGAGAAGTCACATGTTGGATTATTAGGTTATTCAATTGGAGGAAGAATAGCATTGAGTATTGCCTCTTTTCTTCCTTATAAAATATCTGAAATTTATCTTTTTGCTCCAGATGGTTTGCCCGTTTCAAAAGCTTATTATTTTTTAACCTATACTTGGCTAGGAACTATGTTATTCCGAAGGTTCGTAAATAGAGCTGGGTTTGCCAATTTTTTAGTTAAACTGGGAAAAAAGATAAGGATATTATCCTCAAAATTAGCTGATTATTACCTTTTTGAGATAAGCACACTCGTTAAAAGAAGGCAGTTATTTTTAACCTGGATGTCTTATAAAAAAGCATTACCCAACAAACAAAATTTAGTAAATTGGAATAAAACAGGTAAAGTAACCTGCATTTTAGGAAAACACGATGGGGTAATTCCTCTAAAGAAAACGCAAAGAGAATTGAAAAAAGTGTTTCCAGATTCTAGGGTTATTATTCTTGAATCTGGTCATAACTTGTTGAGTGAAAAAGCAGTGAAAAAACTTTCTAGCTATTTCTAGGCAAAAAAAAAGCGACTCAAAAGCCGCTTGGATAGGAAAAGAAATTTGCTTAGCGCTTGTGTAATTTAGCAGAAGAAACAGTTAAACGTTTTCTTCCTTTTGCTCTACGAGCAGCCAATACACGACGTCCGTTTGCACTTGACATACGCTCACGAAATCCGTGTTTGTTTTTTCTTTTACGTACCGAAGGCTGATAAGTTCTTAACATGGCTTTTAAAAAATTGGATTGCAAAAGTACTTGATTATTTTTAATCTGCAAGTACCAAATGATAATTTTTTTAATGAAGATTTTAAGAAATCATTTTATTGATGAAAAGCTGAATGCTATATCAATATTCAAAACAAACCGATACAAGCACTTACAAGACTTCTAATTTCTTCTTCTGAATTAAAACTATGTAAACAAATTCTTAATCTTTCACTTCCTTTTTTAACTGTAGGGCTGCGAATAGCTCTAACATCGAAACCTTTTGTTTGAAGCGCAACAGCAGCTGCATTTACATTTTCATTTCCTGCAATTAGAATGCATTGAATGGCAGAATTGCTATTTGTAATATTGATTTGATGCAATTGAATTTGTGATTGAAACAATGCAATATTTTTTTTTAAAATAAGTGATTCTTTCTCAGCTATTGATAGGTATTGATAGGAAGCAAGGATTTGTGCCAAAGCTTCTGGAGGCAAAGCTGTTGTGTAAATAAAAGGTCTTGAAAAGTTTACAAGGTAATCAGTAAGAAGTTTACTACCTACAATTGCAGCACCATGCGCGCCAAGTGCTTTTCCAAAAGTGTAAATACGCGCAAAGCATGCGGCTGCATAGAGCTCGGTATTTAATAAACCATCGTTTTTATTTCCACAAACTCCTAATGCATGTGCTTCATCAATAACCAAATGCCAATCATTTTTTTTGCAAACTTTTATCAATTCTTCAATCGGGGCCGCATCGCCATCCATGCTGTAAATGCTTTCAGCAACTACAAATACATTTCCAGTTGTATACTCATTTAATTCGATGAGGTGCTTTGTGTCATTGTGTTTAAAGGCCATCGCTTGGGCCTTACTCAGCCTTATGCCATCGTGAATAGAAGCGTGTATCAATCGATCAAATAAAATAGTATCGCCTTTTTGCGGAATGCATGAAAAGAATCCCAAATTGGCATCATATCCTGAATTGAAAATTAATGCAGATTCTGCGTTGTGAAAAGTAGCAATGTATTTCTCTATTTTTTCATATAATGGATATTGTCCACTGATTAATCGTGAACCTGTGGCTCCATTTATTCTAGTTGAATCTTGGTTATTTTTAAGAATTTCTTGTGCGTTTAATTTGAGGTCCGTATTTCTAGCAAAACCTAAATAATCATTAGAGGAAAAGTCGATTAAATTTTTATTGTATTTAAGTTCTCTCAAACTGCCATCTTCTTTGCGTTTGTTTAATTGATTCTTAAGGAAAGAATTGAGCTCCACTTTATTTTGAAATACGTTCTCCTGTTAACGCTTCATGTTGTTTAATTAGGTCAATAATGTGAAGAAATTCTGGAGAACTATTGGTAACAAATCCTCCTTCTTCTGCTTTTTTAAAATCAGTAGCTGCATCATGATAAGCTTTAGATAAAAATTGCGCCGCACCTCTGTAATAGTAAGCTTTAGGAACGTTTGGATTAGCGTTAATCGCAGCATCAAAATCTAATTTTGCGAGTTTGTATTCTGATAAGAAAAGATCAATTAATCCAATGTTGTAATAATATTCAAACCTGTTTCCTTCTCCTTTTTGAGTGCTTAATCTTAAAGCGGTTTCCATATCCAATCTAGCAAACTTAAGTTGCTGAACGGGCATTCCTATTTCCCCATAATTCCGAATTCTTGCATATGCTCTATTATTATAGGCTGGTATAAAAGTGGAATCTATTAGAATTACCCTATTGTAATCAAACACAGCTTGACCAAAGTTTTTTCGAGTTAAATAACAATTTCCACGTTCAAAAAAAGCTGGTAATGACAACGCTTCATACCTTGTTGCTTTTGAAAAGAAATCAATGGCATTTTCAATATCTCCTTGTTGCTTATATGAATATCCAATTAAAAAATCTGATTCAAAGGTTTGTTTTGCAGGGTTTGCATCTTGTCTCAACAATCTAACCGCTCCCGCAGCATCTCCAAATCGAATCATTTCCATAGCTTGTATCAAATATGGCTGTTCGGTTTTAATTGCATTTAAAGGGTCGTTGTAAATAGGAGTAACCTGAGCATAAAAATGGTTAAACAAGCAGATGAAGATTAAAAAAAGCCATTTAACCATCATATTCAATATTTATGCATTTTCAACTTCTACTGCTAAAGGTTTTTTAAATGGCGCTCTAGGAGCTAAACCAAATATTTTAAACATTTCCATATCAACATCGAATTCTGGATTGGAAGTAGTTAATAATTTTTCTCCCGTAAAAATTGAATTAGCGCCAGCCATAAAACACAATGCTTGCCCTTCTAACGACATTTGCTGGCGTCCGGCGCTCAAGCGAACTAAAGTTTTTGGCATCACAATTCTAGTAGTAGCAATCATGCGAACCATGTCCCAAATTGGCACCGGAACTTGATTTTCCATAGGAGTTCCTTTCACAGCAACTAAAGCATTAATAGGAACAGATTCAGGATGTTCGGGTAAATTTACCAAGGTATACAACATTCCACAACGATCTTCTGTACTTTCTCCCATTCCGATTATTCCACCAGAACAAACAGTAATATTAGCCTTTCTAACATTTTTAATGGTGTTTAATCTGTCATCATATTGACGAGTAGAAATAATGTTGCTATAATTTTCTTCAGAAGTATCTAAGTTGTGATTATAAGCATACAAACCAGCATCTGCTAATCTTTGTGCCTGACTTTCGGTAATCATTCCTAGTGTGCAACAAACTTCCATGTCCATTGCATTCACAGTTTTAACCATCTCAATTACATCGTCAAAGTCGCGATTGTCACGAACTTCTCTCCACGCAGCACCCATGCAAACCCTTGAAGCTCCGCCTGCTTTTGCGCGTGAAGCATATTCAGTTACCTTTTCAACCGACATTAATTTATGTACATCTATATCTGTATGATAACGCGCTGCTTGTGGGCAATATCCGCAATCTTCAGAACAACCACCAGTTTTAATGGAAATTAATGAACTAACCTGAACCTCAGAGCCCTTATTATATTTTCGATGCATTGTTGCTGCTTCATGCACCAATTCCAATAAAGGTTTGTTATAAATATCAATTATTTCCTGTTTGGTCCAGTTATGACGAATATCACTCATAGTTTTTTAATAGATAATGTAATGCTACAAATAAAAGCAATTTCATTCAATTTGTTGATAGTTGACGATGAAACATATTCAGCTTTAAAATCTTACTTTTGAAGCCTCTAATTTTTTTATGAATATCCATATCATTTCCGTGTTGCCTGAATTATTGTCAAGTCCTTTCAGTCACTCTATTTTAAAAAGAGCGCAACAGAAAGAATTGGTAAATCTTCAAGTTCATAACTTACGCGATTATTCTAATGATAAACACAAAAGCGTAGATGATTATGCTTTTGGGGGCGGTGCAGGAATGGTTATGATGATGGAGCCCATTGTAAATTGCATCGAACATCTACAAAAAAGTACTGTCTTTGAAGAAATCATATATATGTCTCCCGATGGTGAATTGTTAAATCAAAGTTTATCTAACAAAATATCAACTTTGAAAAATATTATCATTCTCTGCGGGCATTATAAAGGAATAGATGAAAGACTAAGAACACATTTTATTACAAAGGAAATTTCAATAGGCGATTATGTGCTTTCGGGTGGCGAATTAGCTGCCGCTGTTTTATGTGATTCTGTTATTCGTTTATTACCCGGAGTTTTATCAGACGAAACATCTGCTTTAACAGATTCTTTTCAGGACGACCTTTTGGCGCCACCTGTTTACACAAGACCTGCAGAATTTAGAGGTTTGAAAGTGCCAGATGTGCTGCTTTCAGGCCATGCTGGAGAAATAGAAAAATGGCGCTTTGATCAGTCATTACAGCGCACACAGCTAAGAAGACCCGATTTATTAAAAGATTATTAAAATATTTACATAATAATTGCCGAGCGTAACAAAACTTTTACTAATATTGCAACCCTTTTAAAAACCTATTTTTCAGGAACAAACAATGGATTTTCTATCAACTATAGCAGCACAGCTTACCGAAAAACGTGAGCTACCTTCATTCAAAGCAGGTGATACAGTAACAGTTCACTTTAAGATTAAAGAAGGTGAAAAAGAACGTATTCAGCAATACCAAGGTGTTGTTTTACAACGCAAAGGAACTGGCGTTACGCGTACTTTCACAGTTCGTAAAATGTCAAATGGAGTAGGCGTAGAGCGTATTTTCCCTGATAATTCTCCTTTTATCGATAAAATTGATGTGAATAAGCGTGGTGTGGTTCGTCGCGCTCGAATCTACTACATACGCGAACTGAAAGGTAAAAAAGCACGTATCAAAGAAAGAGTTGTTTAAGAACACTCTTAAAATATATAAAAAGCCCCTCGGTATTATTTCCAAGGGGCTTTTTTTATGGGGTATTTTAAAAAATAAATAAGCGTTTTATTCTTCTTCAAAAGAGCTCCAGCCCTGTGCTACAATTGGGTGAATGCCTCCACTTTTATCAACCATCTGAACACCTTCGCTGCTATCAGTAATATGACCAATAACAGTTAAAAGAGGACTGTTTTTAATTTTATCGAATTCGCTTTGCGCAATTGTAAACAACAACTCATAATCTTCACCGCCGCTTAATGCACAAACTGTTGGATCGAGGCCAAATTCACGCGCCATATTATAAGTGGTAGAATCAATTGGGATTTTTTCTTCATATAATCTACAGCCCGTCTTACTTTGATTGCAAATGTGAAGAATCTCAGAGCTCAATCCATCTGAAATGTCAATCATTGAAGAGGGGCGAATACTAATTTCTGCCAGATATTCAACAATATCTTTTCTTGCTTCTGGTTTTAATTGTCTTTCTAAAATATAATCATTGCCTTCTAAATCGGGTTGTGCATCTGGATGGTCCATAAATACAGATTTTTCCCTTTCCAATAATTGCAAACCAACATAAGCACCTCCTAAATCGCCTGAAACAACTAATAAATCTCCCACTTTTGCTCCACTTCTTTTTACAGCTTTATCTTTTTCAACTTCACCTATTATCGTAAAGCTTAGGATAAGTCCCGCCCTTGAAGATGTAGTGTCGCCTCCTACTATATCAACACCATAAGCGGTGCAAGCCATCTGAATTCCTTCATATAATTGTTCTAAAGCTTCTACAGGAAATCTATTCGAACACGCAAGGCCAACTGTTAATTGTTTTGGATGCCCATTCATTGCATAAATATCTGAGAAATTTACAATAGCAGCTTTATAACCCAGGTGTTTTAATGGAACATAAGTTAAGTCGAAATGCACACCTTCTAATAACATATCAGTAGAAACTAGTAAATCTTTGTCTCCTTGATTAATTATTGCAGCATCGTCTCCAACACCTAGCTTAGAGCTGGCATTTACAAGTTTAATGTTATCAGTTAGGGTATGAATCAATCCAAACTCACCCAATTTTTTCAATTCGGTTTTATTGGCAGGTTGTTGCAACATGTATTAATTATTTAGTGTAAGTTGTAATTCGGTATTTCCAAGTACTTGTTCAATTTCATCCAATACAGCGCTCACTGCTTTGAATTGATTTAAAGTTACCAATTGCATTCTGTAGTCTTTGAAATGTGGAATTCCTTTAAAGTAATTGGTATAATGTCTTCTCATTTCAATAATTCCTAAAATGGGACCTTTCCATTCTATAGAGGCATTAAGGTGTGTTCTGCAAACTTTAACACGGTCGGCAATTGTTGGAGGAGCAAGGTGTTTTCCTGTTCGCATAAAGTGCTTTATCTCATTAAAAATCCATGGATAACCAATACTAGCGCGGCCTATCATTACTCCGTCTACTCCAAAAGTACGTTGCATTTCTATTGCTTTTTCTGGAGAATCCACATCACCATTTCCAAAAATTGGAATTTTGATTCTTGGATTATTTTTTACTTTTCCAATAAGCTCCCAAACTGCAGGTCCTTTATATAATTGTGCTCTCGTGCGCCCATGTATTGTGAGTGCTTGTATGCCAATATCTTGCAATCTTTCTGCAACTTCTTCAATGTTTTTAGTGTTATCGTCCCAGCCTAACCTCGTTTTTACAGTAACGGGTAAAGTGGTGCATTTTACAATTTCTGAAGTCATGGCCACCATTTTGGGAATATCTTGTAATAAGGCTGCTCCGGCCCCTTTGCAGGCTACATTTTTAACAGGGCAGCCATAATTAATATCTATTAAATCTGGTTGAGCTTGCGCAGCAATTATTGCCGCTTCTCTCATGGAATCTATATCACTTCCAAAAAGCTGAATACCAATTGGGCGCTCATATTCGAAAATATCAAGTTTCTGTTTACTTTTTACAGCGTCGCGAATGAGTCCTTCCGAAGATATAAACTCAGTATACATCATGTCTGCTCCATATTGTTTGCAAACCAAACGGAATGGAGGGTCACTTACATCTTCCATTGGCGCAAGCAGCAATGGAAAAACTCCTAAATCAATTGAACCTATGCGTACTTTTTCCATTTTCGGGTTGCAAAGATACTGCAAATCAGGTTTTAAAACTGTATTTGTGTTTTGAAACTTGAATGTTCATCTTTGTAAACAATGAATTCAAGTCCTTTTACCTTGTTTCCGAAAGATTGGAAAGATGCAAACAGCAGTTATTTGTTGTTAATACTTCTGTTTTTATGCATAATGATTGCTTCAGTTTTAACAAGTTTCGGAATGCTGTTGGCACATGAAATCTGGGGTTTTTCAATAAAAGAACTACCTGAATTATCTAGCCGTATAGAAGAGCATAGTGTTTTACGCTGCATGCAAATGCTTCAACTGTTTTCAAGTATTGGGTTGTTTTTACTTCCTCCAATAGCATTCATTTTTATAACTAAACTAAGACTCTTTAAGATAAATAATTTTCCGTCTGCAATAGTTGCAATAATTGGAATTTTATTGATGTGGAGTTTTCTTCCTATGATTAATTTTTCTGCCGAATTGAATGCATCTATTCAATTGCCCTCCTATTTTGATTCAATCATGCAATGGATTCAAGAGAAAGAAGATGCAGCTAATATCGTGGCAACTGGGTTTCTAAAAATGGATGGTTTTACGGATTTGGGGCTATCAATTTTAATTATTGCAATTATACCGGCAGTAGGCGAGGAGTTGCTTTTTAGAGGAACTATCCAACCTGTTTTGCAGAGGGTATTTAAAAATCCGCATTGGGCAATTTGGGGAACTGCATTCATTTTCAGCTTTATTCATTTTCAATTTCTTGGATTCTTACCTCGTTTCTTAATAGGTGGTTTTTTAGGCTATCTTTTTTATTGGTCGGGCTCCATTTGGCTGTCAATCTTGGTTCATTTTGTAAATAACGCAACTGCAGTAATTGTATATTATTTAAATCAACATAATTTTATTCTGTATACTACAGATCATTTAGGTACTGGTGAAACTAAAATTATTGAAGTAATTGTTTCAATAATTTTAGTTGTTATAGGTTTGAGGTTAATTTTTTTGAAAACATTTATAAATTCTTCTCATCAAAAAATCATTAATTAATAAATATTCATTTGTTTTTTGTAATTATGCATTAAATAAAATTTTGCTTGGGAGCATTTATATTTATTAAGTGACCTTTTTGATTTTTTAAAAAATGATTAAAGCAGCCATACCAGTTAATGAAGCAAATAGAATTAGGGCCTTATTGGCGTGCAGTATTCTTGATACATTACCTGATGATAATTTCGATGTAATTTCTCAAATAGCTTCTCAAGTTTGCGAAACACCAATTTCTTTAATTTCTTTTGTAGATACTGAAAGGCAATGGTTTAAATCTCACTTTGGAACTGTTATACAAGAAACGCACAGAGATTTTTCTTTTTGCGCGCACGCTATTTTAAATCCAACTGAAATTCTTGAAGTTAAAGACTTATCGGTTGATGAAAGATTCCATGATAATCCATTAGTTGCTTCAAGCCCATTTGTGAGGTTTTATGCAGGAGTTCCTTTGGTTAATAGTGAGGGATTTGCTTTAGGAACTTTATGTGTAATTGACTACAAACCAAAAGAATTAACTTCTCAACAAAGACAAATATTAAAGTCGCTTTCAACGCAAATAGTCGCCCAATTGGAAATGACTAAAACTTTAAGAGAGCTTCAATATAGAAATGAAGAAATTAGCAGGTTTGCTTACCTTGCTTCACACGACATAAAAGCCCCAATAAGGGGAATGAAATTATTGGCGAATAATGTTTTAGAAGATAACATAGCAACACTAGATGATATCTCGAAATTAGCATTAAATCTTATATCTAATAGAGCAGATCAATTAACTAATCTTATCAATGGAATATTAAGTCACTCAACTTTAGAGGACGATAAATTAAATTTTGAAAAAATAATTTTACCTGAGTTTATTTCAGATTTATTTGATTTCTTAAGTGCTCCACCAGATGTAAAATTGACCCATAACATTGAAGTAATGGAAGTATACTCTGATGTTACTTATTTGCACCAGATTTTACAGAATTTATTAAGTAATGCTATAAAATATAGTGATAAAGATAATACCGAGGTTCATTTGCATGTTTTCAAAAAAGAAGGAAAAACAGTTTTCACTGTAACTGATAACGGAAGTGGGATTCCAATTGAGTTTCAGCAAAGTATTTTTCAAATGTTTAAAACATTGGTTCCTTCAGATAGATTTGGTAACAAAGGCTCTGGTATTGGTTTGGCAACCGTAAAAAGACTTGCAGAAAAAATGAATGGTAGCATTACTGTAGCTTCAATTGCTGGTAAAGGTTCAGAGTTTACGGTAATTCTTTAATTTCAAATATGAATAGCTCTGTTGCTAGTTGCTGCCAATGCCGCTTCTCTTGTTGCCTCTGAAAAAGTTGGATGCGCGTGAGATATCCTTGAAATATCCTCAGCAGAAGCCCTGAACTCCATAGCAACGACCGCTTCCATAATCATATCAGCAGCGCGAGGCCCTATAATATGAACCCCTAAAACTTCGTCGGTTGTTGCATCAGCAAGTATTTTAACCAAACCATCTGTATCCATACTTGCACGCGCTCTTCCTGATGCTTTAAAAGGGAAACTACCAACTTTATAAGCTGTTTTATTTTCTTTTAATTGTTCTTCTGTATATCCTACACTTGCCACTTCTGGCCACGTGTAAACAACATTAGGGATTAATAAATGATTAATATGTGGGTGTTGCCCTGCGATAAATTCAGCAACAAAAGTGCCTTCTTCTTCTGCTTTATGCGCCAGCATTGCTCCTCTAACTACATCTCCTATTGCAAAAATTCCTGCAACTTCTGTTTCGCAATTCTCATTCACTGCAATTCTGCCTTTTTCATCTGTTTTTAAACCGGCTTTTTCCAAGTTAAGACCATCTGTATAAGGTCTTCTGCCTGTAGAAACAAGTACAATATCTCCTTTCAACTCTACAATTTCACCTGTTTTTAAAGATTCGGCTTTTATAGAAGCACTTTTTGCCGTTGATTTTGCTTCTGTAACTTTATGTTGAAGATAAAAAATAAAGTCAAGTTTAGCTAAAACCTTCTGAAGCTCCTTTGACAATGTTTTGTCGAAAGCACCACAAATTCCATCTGTAAATTCCACCACTGAAACTTTCGCACCTAAACGTGCATAAACAGAACCCAATTCCATTCCGATAACTCCACCGCCAATAATAATCATGTGTTTAGGAACTTCTTGCAAATTCAAAGCTTCTGTACTGGTAATGATTCTTTTTTTGTCAACTACAACTCCTGGAACTGATGATGGTTTTGAGCCAGTTGCTACAATAACTTTGCCTGCTGAAATTTGAATCGTTTTGCCACTATCATCTTTTATATTGATGGTGTTTTTATTTTCAAAAGAACCAATTCCCCGAAAAACGGTGATTTTGTTTTTTTTCATTAGAAAGTCAATTCCTCCTACAGTCTGCTTTACCACTTCATTTTTACGTTTTACCAATTGAGGTAAATCAATCTTTAAGTTGCTTAACTGAATGCCATGTTCTGAGAATGTATGCTGTGCATTATGGAAATGCTCTGATGAATCGAGCATTGCTTTTGAAGGAATACAACCAACATTTAAACAAGTTCCTCCCAAAGTTGAATACTTTTCTATTAAAGCAGTTTTAAGACCAAGTTGCGCAGCTCTAATCGCACCAACATATCCACCAGGACCAGAACCAATTATTACAACATCAAAAGCATCCATTATTTTAGTTTTAAGTTTTATTGGGCAAAAATAGCAATACCTACACTTGAATTTTAAGTAGTTTGATTTTTATTTTTCTTCTTTTTTAAAAAGGTATAAACAGCAAAAAGAATCAGTCCAAAAGATAAGATTATTGCAGATTTTCCAATTAAATCGCCAGTTATACTGAAAATGGTTAATTCATTATTCAAAGAGATATCCTGTTTAATAGCTGCTTTTTGCCAATATGGTTGGGCTTGTTGAATGTCTCCTCTCTGATTTATAAAACAACTAACACCGGTATTTGCAGCTCTGGCAATACTTCTTCTATTTTCTATAGCCCTAAGTTTTGCATAAGCAAGGTGTTGTTTGTAACCAGGAGTATCGCCCCACCAACCATCATTGGTGATAATTGCAATAAAGTTGGCCCCATTTCTAATATATTCAGACATAAAATCTCCGTAAATAGATTCATAGCATATAGAAGGAGCCCCTATTCCGTTTTGCTTCAACCCTATAAATAAAGTTCGTTCGTCTTGAGTTCCTAGTGTGCCAGTAGTTCCTCCCATATTAATAGCAAACTCCTCAAAATACTGGAAAAAAGCTGGAAAAGGCATCTGCTCTACACCTGGAACTAGTTTAGATTTATGATATAACCTAAGACTATCTTTTTTCAAAAGCAAGGCTGTGTTGTAAGCATCATAATAAACATCTTCGGCCCCACCTGCCTTTCTTGCTGTAACTGTTTTGTCTTTTTTACCTAAATAGAAACGATGTGATTCTATACCTGTTAGAATATTCAATTTTGGAAAAGAATCAGCAAAAGCATTTAATTTAAGAATGCGACTTTGTTTCCAGATGTCAGCCTCGTTCATACTTCCAACCAAAGCGGTTTCTGGACCTAAGAGCCAATCCGTTTTTTGATTTATAATACTATTTGCTTGAATTAGGAAGTTATCAAGTTGCTGCTCAGTTGTTGAAGGGTCAAACTTTTCATTATATGGGTCAACATTGGGTTGAATAATGGCAATTTCAACAGTTTTACCTTTGTCTTTTGTTTCGGCATACATTAAAAGTGAAAAAGCTCCTGGAATTAATAACCCTAGTGCCAATGCCCTAACAATAGGTTTTACAGGGAATGCTTTATCTTTCGCATAGTAGCGTTTAGCAGCCTCGAAAAAACCAATATTTATCAATAAAGCCCAAAGACTACCTCCACTAGTTCCTGTAAATTCATACCATTGAATTAATTGGTGTGTTCCGGCAAAAGCATTTCCTAATGTAAGCCACGGCCATGATAAATCCCAATTATGGTGAAAAGATTCAAAAGCTATCCAAAAAGCGGGTAATAACCAGGCAGTATTTATTCCTTTTATTCCTCTTCTTACTGCATGAAATATGGTAAATGTGCAAGACATCAAAAGCGAATTAGCAAAGAATGCCATCAAGCCACCTTCAAATGAGGCATTTACAACCCACCAAGTTGCGCCAATATTCCAAATTAAAAAGGTGATATAAGAGTATCCAAATACAGCAGCATTTGTAGCTTTTCTAGATTCTTGAAGTAAACTTTCTTCTATAATTAACAAGGGAAACCAAGCGATAAAAATGAGTGGAACCCATCCTATCTCTGGCCATGAAAATGCTAGTAAAACACCAGATAAAATTGATAATAGTAATAATCTTATTTTTTTCATTTCCGCAAATATACTTGTAATAGGCAATAAAAAAAGGCTGCCTTTTTACAGACAGCCTTCTTTGATTCAAACAACCAAACTAAATAACTCTTATCTCGCGATGACTAAGCGTCGAACCCCCATTAGTTTGCTTTGGGCGTCACGTAGCGATAAGAGGTATACCCCCCCGGAAAGTTCATTCACCGGTATAGTGATGGTTTGAGCCCCAGGTGTGATGGTCTGGTTTTGGCTCCATACCGTTTGACCAGTGATGGTGGTCAGCGTGAATGATAGTTGTTTTGATTCTTGTAAATTCATTTTTAATTGTGCAATATCTGATGAAGGATTAGGGAAAA
>Ga0247837_1002528_pt1 | contig 34319 bp, 24 predicted proteins | sample LaCtaG_2_FD_187115 | JGI IMG/M metagenome (GOLD analysis project Ga0247837, IMG submission 187115) | Freshwater microbial communities from meromictic Lake La Cruz, Castile-La Mancha, Spain - LaCruzMarch2015_14.5m | ecosystem: Environmental > Aquatic > Freshwater > Lake | place: Spain: Castile-La...
TTCGGCCTTGCTTCAAAGCAGCCTGTGCAGAGGGCGTCAAATACCCATCAAAGCCTCTAATCGACTGGGCGATCGCTGTGATGCCCAGACTCACCTGCTTCGCATTATCAAAGTGGCCTAGTTTCAAGGTGCTTCCCTGCACGAAGACTGTACTGGGGTTGATGTTCCTGTGGACTAGGCGCATTGCGTGCAGTTGGAACACTGTTTGCGCCAAGTGCTTCAAGTGACTGAGCAACTCTTCTTCAGACCAATAGTGGTTTGCCTGCTTTCTTTGAGTTAATTCCTCTATCAGCAGCCGGTCGCATGGACTCATAAATAGGTAGAACTTCTTATCTTTCCCATAGATCTGATGCAGGTACTCAGCCACGTGCACCCGGAAGTCCACCAAGTGCTGCAAAATCGCCGCTTCTCGCTGTGCATCCGCACTCCCACAGGGGAATATCTTCACCCAGGCAGTCCTGCTGCCGTCCGGAAACGGCACTCTAAAGCAAGCCCGACACAGCTTGTAGTCCGCAGTCCTTTGGAAAGCGTGCGTGCTGAAAGCCTGGTACGACTCAGTGGTCATTCCTTCTCTATATAATGGAACAGCAGAGTGTGGACTACTTCACCGGCAGCACTCCCAACTTCCGGGTGTAAAGCCTAACCAGCGTGTTGAACCAAACTCAGAACTTACTGCACGCACTCAACATCGGGTACTCAGGCGCGCCTGCGAAGGTCGAGAAAAGCCCGGCGGACTTGTCGATGGAGTGCGCCCTGCAGGTCACTGAGGCCTTGAAGTGAGTGCTAGGCAGCGGAGCGCTGCAGGAAGCCAGTGTACTGGTCACTTTGGCTGAGTTTACGCTGATGTCGGAACAGGTGCAGCCGCTGGACGCTCCGGGGATGAAGGAAAAGTACCTAGTCGCGAAGGCTATACAGTTGGAGGAAAAGACGACTTTGGCGCATATGAAGGGGAAAATCGCCTGCAAAATGCAGGTTTTGAAGGAAATGTCGGACTTCGTGCAGAACTCGAGAAGGCAATTCCAGGAAAAGGTGACCCGCCAAAGGAGACATGTAGCCGCCTTATTACAGCTCCGCAAGACGTGGAACCTTTCGAGAGAAAAGCAAGGTCTGGCCTTATACCTCGGCAACAACCGCTATGGGCTCGACGATATCCGCGTTTCCCTAACCACTGAAGACCCTTTGAAGTACACAATTCCCACCTGGATCCAAACCGGCCAAGTCCTCGAAATCACATTTTCCCCTATCGACGACATCGACAGCGAGCAGTATCCAGTGCCCATGACCGAGCTAGAGCAGGCAGATGCCTACTGCAGGGACAAAGCGATGTTCGAGGAAATGAGTGCGGAGGCTCGGAGTTGTGGGGAATTCCTCGTTATTTCCAAGGCTCCGGAGGAGCTGGTGGTAGAGGCGGTTACTTCCGATGTAGTGCTCAGGCCGAGAGTGAGGTTTGCTTGGGGGGAGTGTGAGGGGAAGGAGACTTTGGCGAAGGGCAGACTGGTGGCTTTGTGGAGGAAGCAAAAGGATAAAGGCAAGAAAGACACTTTAAAGCTGTTTATCGACCGAGTGGCGCACAAACAGATAGTGCAGTTTGTGCTGAAAGTAGGAATCACACAGGTCTTCTACCAAGTTCTGAGCCGCTACCCTGCCCGCTTCTGCCCAATTCCGCAGTTTCTCTCCCCTACACACACTCAATTCCATATCTACAACGGAGTCCGCCAAATCTGCATACTTGACCTGCAGCAGACTCGGGTGCAAGTGGGCTTTTGCTCCCATGTCCTGCTCAAGATCGGGGACAGTGTATTGGCAGGCCTGCCGCCTGGGGCTCTCAGACCTGTGCCTCTATCTGAACTGGGCAAATTGGTGGAAATCAGTCTGGCGGCCGGACAGAAAGAGTTGTTGGGAAGTAGGTAGCTAGTTGATTTTAGCAGTCGGATATCTTAGGGAATTAAGCGAAATAGAGATATTTGTATGTCGAAAATGCATGTTAAATTATCGATTTGCAGCTTCTGATTTGCTTCGAAGTAACGGATAGTGGTGAAATATAGGCAAATAGTTATTTTTCGGTCTCAGCAGCATCCGAATCGGCCAAAACTGCCAAATAATTAGCCGATTTTCAACATAATCCTGCATAACGCGGAAATCATCGAGCATCCATGGAAAACCCTCGAAAAATCGGCAACTTGTGAAAATTCGAAAGGAAAAATCCCAAAATCGCCTGTAAGTCCCATTACGTCTAATCTCAAACCGCAGAAAACTACCAAAACAGTAGCTATTTGCAAGAGAAAGAGAAGCACTAGTGTTGAATACGGAATCACAGTTTACTCTACAAAAATAACAGCTTTGATAGAACTGTTCGCTTCGCCCGGGCAGACATAATAGTAAATGGACGCCAATGCAGCGCTGCAGCGGTTGAACTCGCACACTGAATCTGAGAAATTCACCTACTTCTCTCGCATGTATTGGACCAATACCATCTCCGAAGAGGCGACTTACCGAATATTCCGCTGTGAAAGCCCTGTGGTCAGTCCGATATACCCGCCGGTGGTCTTCCGCAAGCAGTACAAAGTCAAGAACGTGGACGTGGAAATGGAAAAAAGGCTTTTGTTGTTGATGGGAAGGATGAATTTGCCGAATGTGCAGACGACTCGGTACATCTACCACCACATCTCTGGCGGTTTTTTATATCTCTACTTCGACGCTTTTGAGTGTGTGCTGTCCTCGCGGATAAGCCAAGGCAGGCGGAAGTATGAAGAAATGGTCCTTTGGCACCACTTCTTCACCCTCAGTCAGACTCTGTCCACACTGCACCAGGTCAATTTATACCACCGCAATTTAAGCCCCAAGGCTATCTTTGAGCGAGGAGAGGAGTTATTCATCGGGAACTTTGACGATGGGATTGAATTGCCCAACGGAGTGTCAGTCCTGCAAGCCACTAGAAGGGACAATTTGGCTTTCCACTCCCCTCAAATGGTACTTGTGCAGGAGCATCCAGATATGTACACGTATGGCTGGGCGAAGAAGGAAGATGCGTGGGCTTTGGGGAGAGTCATGTTGGAGTTTGCCATATTGTCCACTGACCATGCAGAGCAGCTACTTGGTATGTTTCCCTCGGAACATAAGAGTATGGAGCAGTCCCAAACCGAGGTTTCCCAGTATGTACAATCTAAGCTGCAGGGCAGGTACTCCCACTACCTAACTGAGGCAATCCTTGCCTTGCTGCAAGTAGACCACGAGCGAAGACCGAATCTACAGGACTTCTTCCACTCCATTCTCCCCCGGTTTTACCATGAAACTACCTGTCTGCAGTGTGGCGTACCGGTCAGAAAGGTCTGGCCTTGTCCCCACATCCTGTGTGACAAGTGTCACTTTACCTACCTTCGCGAGCACGAACAAGCGAATCAGATGAAGCACTGCACCTGTCCTGTAAACATTGATGAGGCTTTAATCAGACTTCTACCCGAGCAATCCCGCTTTATGGCTTGCGGCATAATGCACCTCAAAGAGCCCTGCGAGAATATCAGCTGCAACGTTTGGCATAAGTTGACGAACATCAAAGATGAACACATCGTGCCGAGGTATATACAGTGCGATTGTGGAGACTCCTACTGCTCCTTTTGCCATAGACGCAAGAAGCACACTGTCTTAAGGTTGGAGGTAGTCTGTGGCAAATTCAGTACTAATTCTAAGCACTAATATTCTCTAAATAAGTGTCTTTTTGTCCTTTTCCGATACCATTGATTCCGGGATTTGTATGTAAAAGTACTGTTTGATGACCATTTTGTAGCCTTTCTAGAATACCACTATAAGCAGGCCCCAGAGACCCTAGCAGCAGGTTAGTTCTGGTGGATAAGGGAGGAAAACCTAAAACAGACAGGGAGATTAGTCTTCTTGCAAGAGATACGCTGCTTCTTTCAACAACTAATGCAATTTTTAAGTAAATCAGTACTCATAGTAGCACTCGTAAGTCGCCAATTTCGGCATTGCTCAGCGACTCTATAAAGAAAGTATCCATTGCCGTCCCTAAAGCCACACAGTGCTCGAAATGGCGCTATTCTCGCAAGGAAGAGTTGCACATTCATCGGACTGAGGAAAGCAGGCCAGTTAGAAGAGACCTAGGGAAGCAGATGATTGCTTCCGAATTAAATCTACATATTTCCAGACTGTGGATAGTAAATGGGGGGCGGACAAGCATACAGGATACCATATGAGCAATTCAGGTATGAAGCAAATGAGGAATTGGCAACTATCCAAACGCATGATTTCTACACTATTAAGCGCATCCAGGAGGCAGAGCCGTTCAATGGCGGGATGAGATCGGTCTGCCGCAAGAAGTATAGAGTGAATCGTGCGGAAACAGGGAGGGAAATACAGTTCTTAAAGCTGCTGCAGCGGTTGAATTTGCAGGACATACAGACGATCCGCTACATTCGAGACTATATGTCCAAGGATGGTTTTCTATGTTTCGACTTCGACTCTTTCGATTGCGTTCTGTCCTCTGTGCTTGGTCAAGGACAAGTTAAATTCGAGGAAATGGCCCTTTGGCACCATTTCCTTACTCTTTGTAAGACCCTCTTCGTACTGCAGGGACGAAACTTGTACCATCGCAACTTGACTTCCCACTCTATCTTTATGCGAGAAGGGGAGTTATACATAGGGAACTTTGACGATGCTATTGAATTGCCTGATGAAGTATGGGAAGAGCAAGCGTATGGTCCCCTAAATACAGACTTTCCTAGGCCTGCACACCCGGAGATGTATCAATATGGCTGGGTGGTAAAGGAGGAATCCTGGGCTTTGGGGAAAGTGCTGCTGGATATGGCCACTCTGAGCACTAAAGAGAAAAAACTACAGCACCTGTTTCCTTCTAGGCGTAGGAATATGGAGCAGTCCCAATTCAAGATTTCCAAATATGTACAATCAAGGCTGCAGGGCAGGTACTCCCACTACCTAACTGAGGCAATCCTTGCCTTGCTGCAAGTAGACCACGAGCGAAGACCGAGTCTACAGGACTTCTTCCACTTCATTCTCCCCCGGTTTTATCATGAAACTACCTGTCTGCAGTGTGGCGTACCGGTCAGAAAGGTCTGGCCTTGTCCCCATATCCTGTGTGACAAGTGTCATTTCATGTTCATGAAAGGTTCTTGGGAAGCGTACAGAGTTAAACATTGCAGCTGCGAAATTGTAATTGATGAGGCTTTGATCCGACTACTGCCAGAGCATTCTCGCTTTATGGCTTACGGGATAATGGACCTAAGGCAGCCCTGCGTCAATAAAAGCTGTTCAGCTATGCATCTGTTTACTAAGATGCGTAAAAATGGAAAGCTGAAGCCGGAATATATCATGTGCAGTTGCAGGGCGTCCTATTGTCCCTACTGTTTCATCTGTCATAATGATGAAAGCCACATCATAGCAGGCAAGAACATGGGCTGCGCCCTCTTCGCTAGATCTCCCTAAGTAAACTAGGTTCTATTCAAAGTGCCTAGTTTACTACTTGTGGTGGCCTTCAGGTCTGCTGGCTCTCATTTTGATGTGTTCATACTCCGCCTCCAGTTCCTTCAGCAAGGAATTCGTTACCTTCTCAGCAGCCACACAGGCCAAAAACTCCCCCTCAAAGGGGTCCATTGGAGCGGAGTTGAGTGCTGTGAGTGCACTCATTATTTCTTCAAATCGGGAGTGCAGTAGGAAGGGCAGCATACGTGTCAGCACTGCAAGTGCCGTCTTGAACACCACTTTCCAGCCTTTCTACATACCGGCTACCACTAGAAACTGGTCCCACAGACTCAGCAACAGTCCGCGCTTCTTCTGCAGCAGACTCGCGAAGAGGGTAATAAACCACGAAGAGGAGAAGTGACTGGAACTGATCATTTCCTCAGTGAAGACTTTGTGCAAAGTGGGGAGGTTGATGCCAATGAGGCGGTCTAATTGATAGAAGAAGAGCTTGAGTTTGGGCAGCTGTGTGTAGAATAAGGGACTCATTTGGTACTTGTTGACGAGTCCAGCCATGCACTGGAAGGATGCGGATTCACTGCTGTGGAGGAGGAATAGAGTGCCAAGGACGTAGTTCATGCCTTGGCAGTACCCCACCAAAGGGTTGAAGTGGGCATAGGCGCGAAGCAGACTGGAAAGGCATTCACTCGTGATATCCGGACTATTCTGGAAACAGCGAATGACATCAACCGCAATCACGTCGTCGATCTCCTTCGCAAGCGGCTGCAGCGCTAAAGCCTGCACCTCCCTCTGATAGTCCGCATCCGGGGCATAGGGTGCCAACAGCGCTATCCAAATTTTGCTCCTCGCCCCCGCGGAAACAGGCCTTGTAAGTAAGAGAAGTTCCAACACCGGCTGACGCAACAACTTGGACACACTGAGTAATTGCGCAAGTTCAGCATTACTGAGGTAAACGAGTGCACAGCCTAAAGGCAGCAGTTCGCTCCAAGTCAGTCTTTCCTTTTCCCTGCGCTTCAGGGAGCGGATGGTGTCTGTGCGTCTTTTCCGGCCGTTGTCGGGCTCCGGCTGGTTCGCCTGCAGCTCTGCGAGCAGAATGCACACTCGCTCACTGTCCAGGTGAGCCTTGTAGCAGCACGCAAGGACCACCTCACTCGCCAAATCCAGCGGCAAAGTCAAGTTGAGCATATAGAAACTGAACTGGCTAAGCACCATAAAGACTGTGCTCTTTTCCACCTTTTCCTCACTCAGGTCTTTTTGAAAGACTGGCGGCAGCTTGGCTGCGAACAGCTTCAAAGCGCGGAACACGCCCCGGGACTTGGGGGTGTAGCGGGCCTTTTGCAGCTTCTGAATGGACTCCCGGTCGCTGGCTACGCGAGTAGCAGTGGCCCACTCAATTGCCTGCTGCCACCTAGAGAAATCCACCCAAATCGGATGGTTGGACACATACACACTCAAATACACCTTTTCCGTCTCAGTTTCGTGGTAAAACACCTGCGTCAGGAGGACTATTTTGAAGAAGATTCCCGGGTCTCTGTCTCCTTCATCCTGCAAAGCGCTGAGCATTACCATAAACAGGCTCGCGAGGTGGCCGATGTTGAGCTGGGAGAGCTGACAGGCGTACTTGCGGCTGTCCAGGACGTCGAGGAAGAGCTGGCGACCATGCGGACTGCGCAGTAAGTCGAACATTTGGGCCAGTTTTTCAGGCTCAGCCACAGCGTCGTATGAGGAAATGTCTGAATTTTCCGATAATTCGCTGTCACTCTGGGATTCGAAGGACAGTCGGTGCACCTTTGGCAGCAGGCCAATCACGACTTTCTTGACGAAGAGAGTCTCCGGGTCTGTTTCCCCGCCTTCCTGTCGCAAGTAGTCGTCCTCCTTCTCCTCACTTTCCTGCCGCTGCAGCTTCCTCAGCTCTTCATAGCCTGCAAACCGCTCCCTCTGACTTCCGCTGCCGGCCTTGCTCCTGAGTCCGTCCACGAACACTCGGATGTCGATGCTGCTGCTGATGTTGGTGACGATGGAGTTCAGGTCTGTGTAGACCTTGCAGTCGGAGTGGTTCATCTTCTGCACCAGGCGGAAGAACTTTTCAAGTGTGTATTTGAGGAAGTGAATGCGACTTTCGTCGCCTTGCTGCAAGTTTTCCATGACGCTGGGGACGAGTTTGTCGTAGTCCTCCCACTCCTTGTTCGCAGTGTCCACAGCGTTCATATAGCGCTCAGAAGCGCTCTTCGCCACTGTCCTCGCCTGAATCAGGTTCCGCTGTGCTCGCTCCAACACATCTCTGCTGTCCGCCAAGTCCACCAACTGCTCGACTCGTTCACACGCCGCACACGCCTCGTAGTAGCTTTCCTTGCAGCGAGTCATCATACTGCGAGCCTTCGTCAGCTGCGAGAATGCGAAGTTGCCGTTGTTGATATAGGTGTCGTTCGTGCTGGTGAAGTGCTCTAGGAACATCTCCAGCGGCTCGATGATTTCCAGCTGCAAGCCTTGTGTGAAGGCGAGGTGTTGCTCCACCACTCTCTTCTGATGCACGGTCATAGCGTTTAGGGCGGTTGTGAGTGTGTCCATGTTGGAGTTTTCAGGGAGGTCGCGGAAAAGCTGCAGGCCGGCGCGCTCGAGGGCTGTGGTGAGTCCTTCGTAGCCCTTTTTGAGGGTTTGGAAGTAGGCGGAGAGACAGTGGATGGTGCGGATGCCGTGGGAGAAGTGCTGGGCGACTAGGTCGAACTTGTCCCCAATGTCGATGAAGCTCATTTCCTACTATGGTTTGATAAGGCGGTTAGGAAGCAGGCTAAGGGAATTAGGCAGTATTGGCAATGTACTACGGAGTACCCTAACACCTACAAATCAGCCCAAATTTCTAATCTATTAGGCGAATTCGAGAACTGAATACTCCTGTGGCAAATGTATTGCAATGAGGGAAAGTAAAGAGGAAAAGCGACACATCGTGCTGCATTAGGAGAGACGATTGGAATAGTGACGAAGACCTAGTAGAGTGAAGAATCTGCTCAAGTGGAAAACGTATCTAAAGTTGCTCTGGCTGTAATAGTATCCACGTGTTTACCTGCGTTAGTGTCTTTTAAATATTCATTTATCGATTATCTCTTCAAACACGAATAGATTCAAAGACTACGCAGTCAGAAAAGAGATTCCACAGGTTGAATGCATATACAAGGCTTCACCTTTCTAAGCGCCATAGTCAATAACCCTCTCTCAGAATTAACTCAGGACTGAAAGGTTCAATATTCTTAGCGGAATTTCATTAGTTTCTGCTATGCGTTGGCTAGTCCGTTCAATCTAAGACATATCTAGTTCATTCATATAGGCCTCGGAAGTGGCTAGAACGCTGGAGTGCGCGGCAGAGTAGGTTCTCGCCTAGATCCTGGGTGGGTCCTGACTCCATTATATGGAACTACGAATCCCTTCCTTCATAGGCATTGCTCTGCCACTCTGAACTCAGATTTACAAATGGCTCACTACCGACAATAGTGTTATGCTATCACATCTATCTGAGTTCAGTCATTAAGGCTTTTGCACGTTGTTTTCCCTTTACATCTCCGTCTTTATCCTGGAAGCGAAAAGAGGGAATGGCAAGACCACGAAAGATTCATTTGGCTATTAGTACCTTGAAGAGAGCAGAATTCCTGCATTATTACTATGATGAAAGGGATGAAATTAACGAATTCAGGGCTGAACTGGTATGATTTCGTCAATGACTCTACCCCGGCTCCTGTGAAGAGTGAGGGAATCCCGGTGCTCAAGACTTCGGTAAGCTTGCGGCAATGGACCTTCGCAGCCTTAATCTGCCCTGCTATTCGCCTTGCTGGCCCTGGTTTCCTCCGTCACCTTTCATAGGGAAGCCAGTTGAGGAGTCACCTTGTCCCTTTGCAGCCACAATTTCAGTATAAATATGTAGTTTTCTCACTGTATTCTTTAGGAAACTCGTAGGCTTTATAGAAAGCACTACTCCTTTTTCCTAGCGATATCATTGGAGCTAAGTACACAGACTTTGCACGAAAGAGACATTAGCAACAAATACAGGCACCCTCATATGTCTAAGGAGTTGGAGTGTTAGGACTTCTATAGATCAGTAGAAGGCCTTTAACACGACTATGAAACTGTGCTATTTCACATACTCTAAGTCCGATCAAATAGCTTCAGCGTGTTGCTAAGCCGAAATTAGCAGTTTGCTTGAAACAGCTCCTTGCAATCCCTGCTTCTCTCCACCCACAGCAGTGCACATAGTGCCAGTCCATATTACAGCCCTATGGAGTGCACGAGGCGCCGAATCGGAAGAGTCAGAGCCGTCTTTTCCACTCACTACACAAGTCCTTTCCCTCTGCTTGAAGGCGGAATGTCTCAAAGCTCTAAAAGCCCCGGAAAGTGGTTCAAAACCACCGAAGAGTCCCCTTTGAGACTAATGCGGGGCGGCCCACCAGTCCGCTGCAGACGACTGAAGTCAATTGGAGTGCGAATCACTCTGTCCCCTAAGCACCAGCCACTACAAGGCTTGCTAAGGAAGATGGACCGGAGCACAAGCATTGGACTGAGAGACAGCACTCCCGAACCCCTCACAAAGCTGCTATCGCCCCTATCTCTCGAGAAAGTGCTGAAAGTCCGCAAGGTCTCCCAGCCTTTCCTCTCCCCTTGGGAGGTACTGCCCTCGCTTACTGCTGGGAGAGGGAAAGACCTGTTAGAAGTATCGCCCTTCAGTTGATTGCTAGTTTTGCTTAAGAGACAGTTCATTCTGTAGCAATCCACGTCTCTTTACCCACTCAAAGCTTTTCTATGTCAGAACAAAAATCACAGGTGTGAAGATTGCAATCGGGGATTATTATTCGACTGCTATAGGCTATTATGGCAAAAAGAAGGGCATAGTTGCCTCACCAATTAGTTTAGGATATCAAAACAGCCGCTGGAAACTGACAATCAAGCGGGAAACAAGTTGTCAAAGTATATTGAAAGTCATAAAAAGCTACTTATCGACTTAGCGCTTTTTCTCTCTGCTTCTTCATGTGTCTGTAAAGCGGACTGCTTCAGTCATGCAATGTATGCAGGTTTCAGTAGAAGTAGGCGCTATAGGAAGGGCTTTAATTGGGCGACCCGAAGCTTCATCGTCAAAGTCGAGCAGGGATTTCTCGCAATGCCGTTCTTGTTGGCGTCAACCATATAATTGTGACTTCAGGTAGCAAGGAGAAGAGGAAAATAGGATGCCTGGAATACAGGGTTTAGCTGCTGTATTACAACACTCCTTAATCCGTTTTCATCATTACTTTAAAGACTTCCCAGCTTTGCAGTAAATCAGCATGTGAGAAGCTACAAATGCTGTATAAGTTCCACACATACCTCTCTAAGAGCTCTATCACTTCTTAGCATTTGCTGCTATTTTTGGATAGTAGTTAGCAGAATAGGAGTTAAAATGTTACTATCCTGAAGGCTGGCTAGGCAGAAAGTCTGATAAGAAACGCTTTTCTCTGTTTCTTGATGTTCCTGCAGTGCTGTGAATGCCGCAATGTCCAAAAGGCGACAAAACAGTAACCGCTCCCCTCGTCACACCTTCGTCCGTCCAAACCACAAGCCCAGTCCACTCCAGCCCCTAGTCTTCAACGAGCCTTTGCGTCTGTTCACCTTTTCCCCTACTGCACTCTTCTCCCCCCGCCGTAGTTCTCTCCGGCCTCCTATCCGCTCCTTCCTGCCGGCCCGGACTCCAGTCCCCAGCGGGTCTTTCTTAGTGCACTGCAGTCCTGACGGCAGTCTGAGTCCGGTGAGGGAACTACCAGTCCGAGAGGGGAATCGAAGTTTCTCGATGCGGCAGCGAGTAGCCGGCCTTCACCTGAGACTTCCGCCTTTGACGCCTGTAGACTTCGCTGGTAACTCTGATATTGCCGTGCTGTAACTTTGTTCACGGAGGAAGGCGGACTATGTCGCCTTTGTCCGTTTTCGCCCACATGTACATTGGCGAACACCTATTTTTCCCTAGTCGCTCTCTCGCAGGAAAGATAATCGCTGCATGCAGAAAGCAAATTTAGTGCATAACACATACGAATTCCTGTTCCAGAAGACTAAAAACCCCGTAACTGCCAAATGAGTTGCGACCACTAGTCTGTGCTTAGTCTGCGAATACGAAGATGCTAAGCTGGGCCTGAGGACGGGGGTTGTCTAGTGGCGGCAGGGCCACTGCTTCGAAGAGTTTGGGCATTAGGACTGCTTTGCTTCCCAGCTGCTTGAGTTTCTCTCCGTCCAGAATGTCTGTCAGCTTCAGTTCTTGGAATGTTTCTCTTTGTGCGGCCTGGAAAGCCTTGTGAATGCGCTTGTGAACGGATAGTTGACTACACTGACGATAGCAGACTCCACACTGCTTACATACGAAAGGCCTTTCACCCGTGTGGGTATAAACATGCTCCTGGTAATTCTGCTTGGAACTGAGACTTTTGCCGCAGAGCTCACACACAAACTTGTGTTCTTGCAAGTGAGTGAGCGCATAGTGCCGCTTCATGTTGAAGTGGTTGGTGTACTGCTTTCCGCAGCCAGGACAAAGCGTAATCCTCACCCTAGATTTCATCTTTTCTTTCGGACTAGATGTGAGGCTCTTTTCCCACTGAGACATAACGCGCCTAGGTCCAGAGGCCGATTTGAGCTCTATTAGGCCTAGTGCTCGCCTGTGTTCCTGTGCTGATTTGCCCCTTCTCCAAATTTCTCCTTAATGGGTAGCTGCTGTTCCTTGTGAATTAGCGCTAGTGACTGCCTCGCAAGGCCTTTGGTCCTAGTGAAGAATCGAGCCATTGTTTTCCTTCTAGGTGTTTTTTCCTAGCCAGAAACATAGCGAAAGTTTTTACGTAGTATTTCCCAAGGAAAACAATCTCGAATAGCGCGGTTTGCGTTGATAAAGCAACTGGGATGTATAGGGAAGTCTCGACTAACTGTTTTCTACCTTGACGCAGATGCTAAGCATGGCAAAGCACTAGTAGCCTTCTCCTGCTACCAGCGTTGCGACATGACATTAGACACTAAAGAAGCTGAAGATGGAACCTAAATTTTCCTTGTATTCACAGCGCTATAAGTATTGTGCTTAAAAGCTAAATTAATGCCTTGTACTAGAAAGCGAACCGCCTGTTTCTATAGCCAATCGGTACATTTGTAGGCATTATGTCGTAGAGCGAAATAAACACCTGTGCTTATAGACGTAAGAAGGAAGTCCATTTCAATATAGGCTATGCCTGATTAAGAGACAGACTGGCATGTGATGGTAAAGAAAGAAGGCAATAAGGTCGCGGATGCTACGATTAGCTATAGAGTGCGAGGTTCTTGGTGTAGAGCTGCTGAATCGTAGCTGAAAGGCGATATCCGGCCAATGCGAGTTGCTTCTCTATCACAGCCCAGCCAGTCTCCAAATAGGCCTGATTCGGAGTACTTCCGTACGTGAGGTTATACGCATAAGTGACAGCCAGATGGTAGTTGGTAGTGGCCCAGTCACTAGTGTTAGGGTCGCTGAGCTGTTGCGATAGACTTGCTTTTGGGTAAAGCTGCATTAGCGCCTGCGCCTCGTCCTCTATTTGAGCCAGAGCTGTGGTATTCAGAGGCCGCACAGGATCTTCTATGTAGCGACCCATGCAGGAGTCCCAAAGTGCGTGCAACTCTGAAATCTGGCTGTCGAAAGTGATGAGGAAGAGGTTGCCGCCCATGTCTCCATTGGGGAACTGCTCGTTCCACATCTCAGTGACGTGCAAGGGCTGGTGGATGTCGCCAATCAGGTGGATAAGGTAGCGTATTGCCATGGAAGTCTCGAGGGGCGCTTGAGCGCGGTTGCTGCTGGTCAGAGTAGAGGTGAATTGGTCTAGCGCCCACAGTGCGTTCCCATTGCTGAACTCTATAATGTTCATCATGCCGTCTGGATTGTACGGCTGGTCCACAAAGTGCCAGTCATTCATAGCTTCCAAGCCGTACGACTTGATATCATCAGGCCAGCATGCGCTCTCCACAAAAGTATTAGAAGTGCCATGAGTCAGGGCACTGGGCAGGTCAGTCACAAGGGTTTGCGCCCATTCCAAAGCCTCGGGAGCCTCGGCGGCGAGGTCGTCCTGGGCAATTTGAGCTACTAGCATGTGGCCGGTGCACCACCAGCTGAGGGCGGGTGCACACAGTGCTGCGCAGATCAGCAGTTTGGACAGCATATTTATCTCCCACAAGTTGGCGAGACCTTTACCGCGGATGCAGCATATGAGGAAACGCGATGTTAAGGGTTAATTTAGGCGAACTTTCATTCGAAAGCATCCAGTTTGAGGTCCTATTGTTTCTTCTTTAGGGTAAAATCGCCGCTTGCATAGATCTACTGCTACCAAATGGCTGATTTCTCCTAAATCCGCCAAGATGATAGCGGCTTTGATGCTCAATTGCATCTGCTTTGCTTCTATTAGTGACTATGATTACTTCCCCAGTCGCAAGTGAAGCCACTGTTTAGGTCAGCAAATGGGAAATTTAGCCTAGACACCGCAAGCCTCTCTGGGAGTACATAGCCATTTACCTACGCTCGAGTTAGGAAGATGCAGGTCATATTGGCAGTGCCTATCTTCCCAGGCAGATACATGAAGTCCTTCTTCGTGCTGCAGCGAGACAGCCGCGAGCACAAGTCCGCACACACTTTGGAGCAGTCCATGGTCTGGTCCCTGTTCTTTTCCAGCAGTAGCACCACTTCCTGGGGACAGCGGCCATCCCATAGCCCCTCTGTGCCGAGCATCAGGAAGTTGTCGTCTACGCCTAGTTCGTAGCTGGTCACTGAAGCCTCTGCACTGAGGATTGGAGAAGTCGGGTCCTTGAGAGCGAAGTCTCCGATTGACCGAGAAAACTCGAAGTGCACACGGTTGATTTTGCGAGTTTGGTCGCATACGAAGCCTCCCGCTTCCTCTATGCGTTTCCGCTCTGCAGACCCTACCGCCAAATGGTCCTGCGTGAGGACCTTGGCCCTGCCCTTGTGTGAGACCACTGCCTTGCAGAGTCCGAGGTTCGCCACATGCAGTGTATGGCCTAGAAGAAAGGCAAGAGTCGCAGTAGCGCCTGTGTAGCCAAGGTCCTGCTTCTGCATTCTCAGCACTTCGTCCGCACTGAGCAGGGCCACTTTCAGCGCCTCCGCGTAGTGCTTGGCCGAGAAGGGTTCTGAAGAGCGGAAGAGAGAGAGAATGTGCGTTTTGAGGAAGTTGGCGACGAAGGCACCGTTGTGGCCATCAAAGACGCCGAGCAGGACTGAAGCCTGGGTGGGCTGAGCTACGAGGTGGGCGTCTTCCATGTGAGGCTGGAAGCCTTGGCTTTCGCAAATGCCGTAGCTCCAGGCCCCGACGCGGCCGCGACTGAGGCGCTGGCTGAATGCCCGCATTCTAGGCAATAGATATTAGCCTGAAGGAGTCTGAATTGGCTTGGGACTCTCTCCCTGCAGCATTGCTTTTACTGCCTTTAGTCCCTGCCTCTGGGATTGTGGATTGCCTTTCTCAGCAAGAGCCAAATCAATCCCCGATACGACCTCACTTAAGTGAAACACATACAATTTGAAAGTAAGAGACAGGAGATTACTACACGGTCGGGTCTCCAAGAAGGCGGGATAAGACAGGGGTCTATTACGGTATTGTAGAAAGTTGATAATGGCCGAGTCTGCCCTTTCCCCACAAGAAGTTACCACACGTTTGTATCCCTTCCCTTGCAGTCACATCAACTCAGCCTCGACTCTACGGATCCACTGCATCAGTACCGCAGTCGCTTCTACCTGCGTCCTGAGGTTATCTACATGGACGGGAACTCTCTAGGCCTTGCCTCCAGTGATGCGGAAGCTGCTCTGCAGGATGCAGTCGAGGAGTGGAAAACTCACGGAATCGATGGCTGGACGGCAGGCCCTGGTTCTACAGAGCTGAAGAACTGGGGACAAAATGGCAACTCTAATAGGCACAGAACCAGAAGAAGTGGTGGTTACAGGCACAACCACCACGAACCAGCACGCCCTTGTGGCTACCTTTTACCAGCCCCAGGGCACTCGCACCAAAGTTCTCGCCGATGAACTCACCTTCCCCACGGATATTTACGCTCTGCAAAGCCAAATTCGCCTCCACGGACTCGACCCCACCCAGCAGCTCCTCCTGGCGAAGAGTAGGGACGGACGCACTCTCGATGAAGAGGACCTTATTGCCGCTATGACGGAGGAAGTAGCCCTCGTGCTACTTCCTGCTGTATTCGCTTTTCAGACCCCTACTTCGTTATTACCCTTCCAATACTGGAAGCTATTTATTACTACCCTTTCCACTCTTTCTTGATAAGGAACTGCTCACTCAAGCCGCCAACAGTCGCGGAGTTCCCATCGGGTTCGACCTGTCTCACTCTGTGGGCTGCGTTCCTCACAGTCTGCACTCTTGGGCGCTGATTTCGCCTTCTGTTCGAACTACAATAACCTCAACGGCGGTCCCGGCACTGTAGCAGGGCTATTTGTCCACAGACGTCACTTTGGACGCCTTCCTGGTCTAACGGGGTGGTTCGGCTGTCATTTGTAAGGCGCTGAAAGCGAGAGGTGTAATCCCCTATTTCCGCTTTCCTAACGTTATTTGGCTGATGCCGGTACCTTGTATACCAGCTACAGCGAAATTTGGCAGACTGTGCAGATTCTCCGCAATATCATTGAAACCGTCCAGCACGAGCAATTCCCTTCCGAACGAGGTTCAGTCGCTTAAAACGAGGTTTTAGGACATATAGGCGGATCCTACCTTCAGACTAGCATAGGACTTTTTCCTTTACATCCTGCAAACAGAGGATTTCCACTGTTTGATGTAGTCGTTGGCTTAGTCCATTTCTTGAAAGTTTCACAATCAAGGCCCACAAACAACACTCCTACAGTTCGCAAGCCAGTTAATAAGTCCATTCTAGCCTATAATACAGGCACTGCAGGAGGACAGTGTGACCTCGCGCTCCATCACCAAGGGCTCCACCGACCTCGGCCTCAGCATAGAGTCCACCTTCATAGAGTCTTCTTCCAGCCGCACTAGCAACCGCTGGCGATGTCCCAGTTTCATTATCTTTATATCGTCTCTGAGGACTTGGTCTGTGATAGGGTATCGAGTGTGCATCAAGGCTAGGAGTTGCTCCAGGTCGTCGTACCCAGAGTCCAGGAAGCCACTGGCAAGGTGCTGTAGGTGGAGCTGCTCCAGCCACTTAGTGAGGTTGGGAAGGAAGATCAGTCCTGGGGAAGCGCTGGTCTGTCGACAGCATTGTGATAGTGCGAAATCTTTGCTTTCCGCTACTTTGCGCCGACCTCTGAATCGCCCTCTCGCCTCCTCTTCCAAGCACGCCAAAAGACGAACTCGGTACCCAGGCTTCGCTATCCCAATGTGCTTGAGTCCTTCGAGGTCCAAGGGCAAGGAACTGTTCATCTGGTCTCTGAGAGAGGCGATGTCGTCAAACCCTGCAGCGAGCAGTGGGTCGAACAACACCTCCAGCCGCACTCTTACGAGCCAACTGTACATTGAGGACTTCTTGGGGTCTGCTCCGAAGGAAAAGGAACGCTGCAAGGGAGCGGCTCCGGACCCTTCGGTTTGCTCGCTTTCAGGCTCAAGTGCGGCGGACTGGATAGGTGTAAGCCGCCGCTCTTCCTCTGGTGGCTCTGAGAACTCCGATAAGCCCTCCATCACTGCTTCGTCTTCCTCCACTGTGATCACGTTTTCCTGGGATATCAGTGGAATGTTGGCAATTGCTTCCATCAGTTCCGATATCTTGACGCTTTGAGGGCTTTCCACTGATACTTCTGAAAGCAGTGGAGGCTGCGGGGAAGTGGTGCCGGAGATTTCACTGCAAGGCGACTCCGGCGAGCCTTGAGACAAGCCATCCAACGCATCTCTCATTTCCTGCGTAGGCGCTAACTCATAGGCAGAGTTGCCAGCCTTGTCTCTCAGGTTCGGGTCAGCGTCATAGGTGAGAAAGAGCTGCACCACTTTCTTGCGATTCAAAGCCACAGCCGCGTGCAACGAAGATCTCTGCGCTGTGAAAGTCTGCAAGTCAGGGTCCGCCCTATGCTTCAGTAGCAGCCAACACACTCTATGATGTCCCTTCGCAGCTGCTTTATGCAGCGGAGTTTCCCCTTCAGACTGCCGGGCGTTGGGGTCTGCTTTGGCCTCTAGCAGTCCCCGGACGAGCTTGATGTTCCCGTCGTCTGCTGCTAAATGCAAGGGCGAGTCACCTGCACGACTGCACAAATTGGGGTCTGCACCTCGCTTCAGCAGGATGCGGGCTGCTTCCTGATGGCCGCAGATCACTGCTCGGTACAGCGGAGTCCAGCCCAGACGTGTGTCTTGGTGGTTGATGGCCTCTGGACAGGCTTCTAAGGCCTTGAATAGAAGTGCGGTGTCGCCTAGACGGGCAGCTCGGTGCAGAGCTTCTGCCTTTGCATCCATAAGCGATTATTATTGCTGCAATGTCTCGTTGTCGGGTGAACTAGGCAGGTCGGGATTGGTGGGAAGTAGTGGAATGCTGGACTGTGGGAAATTGCCGCCTCATGTGGATAGCAGAAGCAGACCTCTATGAGAAATACAGTTCAGGGAAGGCCATTCCAGACCTGTGAAAGGACATAAGACGTACTGCCTATAGACTGTCTGTGGACAACACCGAACATGAAGCTTTCCTACTTGTGGAAAATTAGTATGGATGCACCAGCTGCAGACACATTGCCCATCATCCCAGAAGACAGCGCAGAGTGGCTTGCCGACAGCAATCCCACTTCCCCTCTGCCAGCCCTGCCTCGAGGTACCCGCAAGCGTGCGGAAATTGTTCCAGAGTCTGCCTCTTCCATCAGTACTCGCAGGTCTTCACTGCCGACTCAGGACTTCGCCTATGAGAAGTTTGAGGGACTGACGGAGCGGGTTTCAGAGCGAGTGGACAAGCAGAACTGTTCCTGTGCGTGTCAAGTCTTTTAACTTAGAGCTGTACGCTAGCAAAAGGGCATGTAGAGAGGACTTAGGTAGGACGACTTACGACTCCCGCAATCGTCAGACTGGCGCAGGACTGCATGAAGGCATTAGGTAGGATCGATTGACCTTATTTCGGCGACATAAACTCAGGGGAAATATCCTAAAATGCTGAAAAGGAGCAAGACAGCCTCCGCAATGGTACCCAAACGGGAAATCGGAAAGGCGGAGTGAACTAACTCTTCCCAAGTGACCCACTGGTAGTCCCAGAGATAAAAGTTAATAAGCGTGTTCTGCTAGCATTTCCACTGGAAAAGTGAGGTAATGGACTAATTACTAGCCCGGGCGTCCAGTTCTCTCCGAACTGCAAGCGGGTTGGTCATGAGCGGCGGCTGCTTCACATATTTGTCCTGGTACTCAGTAGTGGCGAAGGCCAGGCCCGCTGTCAGTTCTCTCTCATACTTGCGAGGAAAGCGCACTCCTAGGAACTCCTTAGCAATGGGCTGGAAGGCAGACCCGGAACTGGTCTTTGAGAACATTTTCACGTTAGAGTCGAGTCGACCCAAACTGCCCTGCTTGCTCATTTCAGCTACTTTGGAAGTGAAAGGGTCCTTGGCCCCGCAGGGACGGAAAGTGTCTGCGTAGTTGGTTTTGGCTTCGAAGGGCATTTCCCGGGTCGGCACGTGGTCGTACATGCGCTTGGTGTAGTAGGGATTGGTACTGCTCCAACTTGGGAACTCCACATGGTAGGAGGAAACTCCTGAGAACTTGGGGAAAGGGGCGACCTTGGGAGGTCTCGCCCGGTACTGCGGACGACTAGACTGGCTGCTTCGGAGGCCTCCCACTTTGCCTTCTGGCCAGCCTTTCTGCGCAGATCCTTCTCCTCCCAGTCCGGATTGACTTCCTCTCAGGCCGCCTGGTCTTCCCTCCTCCCACTCCTTGCCGGCGGACCCAGCCCCTTCGAATCCTCCCTGGCTCTCCAAGCGACTGGGCGAAGCCATCATGTCCTCTCCTTCGACTCGAAAAGGTCTGTAGTCCTGCTCATAGATCGTGAGCAAATCCATCTGGTTGAGGTTCTTGGCGGGTAGCGGCCGAGGCGGCGGAACGGGTCTAGTGAGAGCGCCCGAAACGAAGGCCTGCTGATACTGCGAGGCATACATCGACTTCGGGTAGGGGTCGTAGAAGGGAGCTCCGGGACACTTGTGCTGGCCACAGGAGCAGTACCTGCACAGACAGGCCTGCACATTGTGGTCGTTCATGGCTATCACTCCGAGGTTGGGGTCATCAAGCACGCAGGTAGTGCCGTTACCGTGGAGTCTGCCCAGCTTGGCGTCTGAGGAGCTGGACAGTAGTCTGTGGTCTCCGACTCCGCGGCTTCGCTGAGAGTTGGGAGTCGACAGGTCTGGAACTCGCCTGGAGCCACTGCTATGGGCGGATTTCATATTGGATGAAGCTCTCTTACATAGGAACTAAAAGGTGCTCAGTCGGACTACTGGGTGCTGGGTGAGTTCCAACTCTTCTTTCTGCTTCTCACCTTTGCAGAGGCTGCACCCCACCACTACTGTGCAAACTCACAGCCGATTTAGCAGAGCGGTGCTATGCGGCCAAGGGGGAATGCAGAAGAAAAGACGTATGTTAGATGTGTTGGATTAGAACTCTGTTTGTGCAGTTTGTCCTGAGGATCCGCAGCTTTACAGCTCTTTAAGCAGAGGAATTCCTTTCATTTATATTCAGAAAGTGGTAGAAATTGCCGCTCGGTGAGATCTCAATCACCAGTCTCACTGGTCATCCCTGCTGAAAGGGACTTCTCTGTTAAAAGCGCCTATGTACCCTTCTGGAGGGAGAATATTTGGAAGAAGTTAAAACCATTGTCAGCCCATTCGCTTCCTTGAGTGTTATACAAGCCTTGAACATTTTTACATAGAAACATCAGAGAGTATTAAGGACGAAAGTTAAAAGAATTAGAGATGCAGAAAATTTCTGGCTAATGTGGGACTGAATTTATATATGCACAACCAGCTTTCTCGTAAGCATTATTTAGATATATCGAAGCCAGCTTATTGGGCCTAAAGAAGCTCTCCAAACTCGCGAACTTAACGAGCAACTTTCATTCACGCCCTTGCGAAAATGAGATGTTTTCTCTCGTAGAGATACCTCACTATTGCTATTCTGATCTGTTTGTCGACTTTTTAGTTAGTAAACCAACAGTATCGCAGGATACCTAGCTGTTGATCAAATTTCGAACTTTTGAAAAACAATGAATGCATCTGTGCTAATGCTATCTCTTTCTACTATGCATTTAAGAAAATACCCAAGCAAGTATCTTTGAAGTTAGTAGAGCAGTTATAAAGCTAGGCTCTTCTTATTCGTTTCTACGCATTCCTAGCGTGCATTGTCTGGTGCTGTGTTTCGGTAGTTGCAGCATTTTCTCGTAGTGCAATTTAGGGCTGATGAGATTGACAGAGTAGTGCCTGCTACTTACTTGCTATCCCTACATGCTATCATTCTGAGGACTTCAAGCACACAGGTAGTCCGTTGCTATGGGCATCTGGTTGAGGCTATGGTAGGAACTAAAAGGTGCTCTGTCGGGCTGCTGGGTGCTGGGCGAGTTCCAGCTCCTCTTCCGGCTTCTCACCTTTGCAGAGGCTGCACAGACAGCAACACCCCGCCACTACGATGCCCAGGCCTAGCGCTAGTAAGGCTGCCGCTAGCGTGCTTCTCTCTTCCCTCAGCTGAATCAGTCCCAAAATCGTGGCAGAAACTCCGAGGAAGAAAGTGCAGAGGACCGCAAATACAGCCGGGAAGGGCGACTTGCTTTCTTCAGGGGGCAAGTAGTAGGGAATCATGTCCACGGAACTGAGGGAGGAGGAGCGGGAGACCAGTAGTGCGGGTCTCTGCAGTTCCGCCTCGTACACCTGGCGAAAGTGCAGCTTTGGGGACTCCGCCATGCTACCTTACTAGTATCTTTCCCTCACTATGAAAAGACGAACTGAGCAGGCGGCGGCAGGTCTTGGTCCTCCTTGCCCGGGTCAACCAGGCCGTAGTGCGCTGCCATCAAGCGCACCGCCTCCTCATATATCTCCGAACTGGGGTGGCTCTGCAGGTCCTCCAGTCTGCTCAAACCGCCTAACTCCTCCCACTTCACTGCCAGTGCATTGTTCCCCGCCTGCTTGAGTCCTGAGAGGAGGAGGCAGTCTAAGGACTTGAAGCAGTTGAGGAGGATGTCAGGGTCGGAAGTGCCGCTTATGAGGTGTTTCAAGCACTCCAAAGCGCCTAATTCCGCAAGCAAAGTCGCAATTTCAGTGCCTCCCTCTCCCCGCAAGGCGTTATAGAGGCAAAACGACACCTCCAACGCGACCTTCGAGTCTCCCACATCCGCGGAACTGAGCACGAAGTGCACAAGCGAGTCCTGCAGCACAGCGACTTTGTGCTTCCTCGTGCCCGCCACTATGTTGCTCAGCATCCACACCACACTCTTCCGCACCGCACTGGTAGGCCTCACTGTGAGGGGTCGAAGGCAGGGCAGTAGGCCTAAGGCGAGTAGGGTATCGAGGTCGTGGTCACTGCAGGCGTATACGACGTTACCGAGTATACTTACCGCTTGAGCGACTACTTCGGACTGGGAACTGGCGGTTAGGCCCAGTAGGAAGGGCATTGCTTTGTCCTGCAGTAAAGCCTGGGAGCCGCTGTGGATGAGGGAGAGTTCTGCGAGAGCTGAGAGGCAGGAAAGAAGGACGCGTGGCTGTTTGCCTTTCGCCATTTCCACGAGTAGGTGAGTGCAGTCGTATATAATATCCTTGCGAATTGCACTCCGAGAGGCGAAAAGTCGGCCCAAAGTCCACGCCAAGACCGCCTGTATCTGCAAGGGGTACTTCTTGTAGCGATACGCGACTTCCAACACTCTCGCCAGTGCGCCAATAGAGTGCAAGTAGTCGTTCAAGTCCGGACAGTCCACCGCCCAGTTTCCAATCGCATGCACACTATTCTCCATCACTTCCAACTCACTGTGACTCAGTAGTTCCACTACCAGCGCCACTGTTTCCTTCCTTGCCACTGCCATTGTCACTTCGTGCGACTCACAGCTCAGGTTGATTAGACACCACAGGGCTTCTATGAGGATGCCACTGTGGTTGGAGGCGAGTAGGGAGTGCAGGAGGTCTGCAACACCCGCCTGCACTAGTCTACTGCCCAGCTGTTCCTTTTGCAGTGTGTCTTCCACTGCGCATTTCTTGCGAAGATATTGACTGGCTTCGAAGACCATATCCGGCGGGTTGGAGTTGCGCAGGTAATTGAGCACCAACAGACACTTCTCAGAGACAGACAAAGTAGAGTGCAGCAGCGCTGGCAGGGCGTGCTGCAGGGCGGGAGATACCACCTCGGGCTCTGTGAGAGAGCGGTGCAGTGCAAAGCGCTGGCATCTCTGTTGCTTCCGGAGCTGAATCCGCGCTTCCTCGTGTCTTCGCTTGCACTCCTGGTCCGGAGGCTGCTGGAACTCCTTCAGTCGCTGCTTGATTCTCTCAGTGTCCATTTTCTCTTTCCCGCCCGGACATAGGCCAGAGAGTCCCTTTACCCCTGATCTCTACCTAGGGATTGTTTCTATAAAGAAATGTCGGGACTGCCTAGCATCAGGGCGAAAAAGTTCATCATTCACTCTTCCTCTGAGTGCAAAATCCAAGTCGTGGAGTTGGAGCGGCCCCAAGCAGACGGACAGACCGAGGCAGTGCATAGGACAGTTCTCAGTTCCAACTTCTCCAGTCTAGCCAATGAAGTCGCAATCTTTCAACAACTCAGCAGCTACCCGGCCCTCTTCCCCAGGTTCTACGGCTACACAGAGAACCGAAGCACGGGAGTGATGGAGCTGATGACAGAATACTTCCCAGACGGAGACCTGCAGAAGCTGCTGATGGGACGGAAGAAGCCTTTTTCCAAGGACAGACTGTACAGACTCACAATGGACCTAACGCAGGCACTCGCAGAAATGCACAGACTTCAAATCGCCCACAGGAACATCTCCCTTGCCGCTGTTCAAGTCACTGCTGCAGGGTATAAACTGGCAGGGGATTTCAGCAGAGCGGTGCTCTTTGGCCAGGGGGAAATGCAGAGTATTGCCACTGTGGAGAAAGAAAAGACGTATGCGATGGATGTGTTGGATTTAGGACTCTGCTTTGTGCAGTTTGTCCTGGTGGATCCGCAGATTACGACCTATGAGCTGAATTCGCAGGAGGTCAAAAGAAAACTGCAGCATCAACTCGCCTACTACCACCCTATTTTCAGCACAGTCATATATGGAATGATAAATTCCGACCTGAGAAGTCGCTGGAAGGCAGCCCAGGCCTATGAATCTCTCAGTTCCGAAGTGCTCGACACCCTCTCCAACACCTCATTAAACAGTGAAATTCCCACAATCAACATCCCGAAAGTGGTAGAAATGGTCAATCAGCCTTTACCGAATACTGAACGGTCATCCCTCAATGTCACTATGACCAGCCCCGCTGAGAGGGAACTCGCTATTCATTGTGCAAGGCTCAGTACACTTCTGGAGGTGAGGTACTTGGAAGAAGCTCTACTGAGGAATTGTGTTACCGACTTATTGGCTTTTTTTAATGTGAATAAAGGCAATGTCGAGGTGCAACTCCATTCCGATCTATTCGGGTGCATCGTGTGTCACAGGGACAAATTGATATATGAAAAAGCGGTACTGCCGATATGCGGACATGAGTTGTGTCGCACCTGTCTCAACAGTACAATAAGTGAAAGCCTGCATACAGGCCGCTACACCTGTCCAATCGACAATGAGGGCTTCGACCCCTTCGATGCACAGGTCAAAACTGCCATCGAGCCATTCGTGATGAAGAAACTGGATGTATTGCGGCTGGATGAAAATTTTACCTGTCAGAGTTGCAACACGCACTACTATTGGGAAATGGACCTGGAGATGGAGCCTGTGAATATTCAGTGTTTGGGGTGCGGACTCGTATTCTGCAGCTTTTGCAAGAAGAAAGCGCACAAGTACTCCTGCGACGCCTGGCAGAAACACTTAAAGAAGCGAAGACCTAAGAACTAGGAGTGAGCAGTAGGAGAAAGGCAGGTCCGTCCGCCACATTCAGTAAGGGACAAATCGTCACTTCCACCCTTGCTTCCGCCCTTCTTTTGCTTTCCTTCACGACTACTAGTCTCCGGTTCTTCCCACTGTGAGCTGTGCTCCTCCCCACTGCTTCCCTAAAGTCCACCATCAGGTCCGGACTATCCGCGAGCAACTCCGACAGAGTCATCCCCACCATCCTTTCCGGAGTCAACTGGAACACATCCGCCGCACAGTGGTTGACCTTCTGCAGCAGTCCTTGGCTGTTCACATGAAGGATCGCCACTTTAACCGCCTGCACACAAAGTTCGTTAAAGTCAGCATTGAGCAGTACACCTTCCAGGTTATCCGCTGTGTCTAGAAGCCTACTGAGGACTTCCGCAATTGCACAGGCCCGACTTTCGTCTGACTTACTGAAAGGAGTCAAGTTCTTCCGATTAAGACACTCCAATACGCCTCTAGACCCTATCGGCACAGCCAGCACTTCCCTAGTCGAGAAGCCGGTTTTCCGGTCTAAGTCGGGGTTGAACATAGAGTGTTCCTCAGCTCTAGGGACGTTGATAGTGCTTTTCGTGTTGAAAGCGACACTTGCGATGCCTCGACTCAGTGGCATGCGAATGACTCCCTGTAGACCTGTCCCGTGCAAGGCCACTAGTTCATTTTCCTTCGAGTCCAGCAGGAAAATGGTCGCTCGCTCACAGGTAACCTGGGTTTGGACCGCGGAAATGAGGCTTTCTATGAGGGGAAACAGCAGGATTTCCTTGGTGCTATCGATACTGCCTCTATTGGTCGCTTTTTTGGTCATATCTCTCATTTTTTCATGTATTTCCTGCCCTGTTAAGCCTATAGCCAGCTGCCTTGCGACTTGGGCGAGGACTAGCAAGTCCGTAGGGCCGAACGGAAGTCGTTTATTGACGCATTCCAAGAGTCCCAGCAGTTTATCCCCTAAAAATACCGGGAAACAGGCCAAATTCTGCGTAATTACGCCTGTAGCTTGGTCATACCCTGCATCAAACTTGCCATCGCTGTATGCGTTCTGCAGCACAACTGCACTTTGAGAGGTGTACACAGTGCTAAAGTGGCCGAAATCCTTGGAAAAGACCAATTGCTCGGGTAGGTCCGCTGTAACTGCTCTGGAATAGAAGCTTTGGCTCTGCGGGTCGTAGATGTACAGCAGAACTCGCTCGACTTCCAATACATCCAGCAGCATTTCCAGCACTCTGGGCAGAAACACCTCGGAAGCGTTCTGGTAGGCCACATTCCGCACGCTGAGAAAGAAGCTCAAAGCCTCGAAAAGGATGGTCTTGGTCTGGAAGAGAAGGATGTCTTTGCTCACTTTGCCCAGTAGAAAGCGGGAGGTCTTTTCGAAGCCTTCTCGGGCGATTTCTGCGTCTAATATGGCTTTGAGGAAGTCTGCGCCGAGGAAATCCTCGAATAAGTTCTGGCTGAGAGCCGGGTCGAAGGCGAGGGGCTTGGATTTGGCAGCTCGCACGAAGCCTTTCTGCTGGCGGAAAGCGGCTGAGAAGGAGGACAGTGGCGGCACTGGGGACTGCACTGTGCTCGTCACTGCCTTTCTTCCCTTCCTGCCCCGGTGCGGAGACTTGGGGTTCAGCAGACTCACAGGGTCCATTCGCATTGGCTCTTCTTCCTCTGGGACTTGAGGCAGAGCAGGCAGCGTCTCCCCCAGTTCCTCAGAGATATGTCTGGACAGCGCAGCCACAATTTGCCTCAAAGTGGCGTTGTTCTGCTGCAAGCCAGCCACCTTCTGCTCCAGCAGTTTGATGGTGTTCCGTTGGCTCTTCAGCACCAAGTCCTTCTCAGTGAGGGAGTCTTTGAGGTCTAGAAGGCGGGTTTGGAGAGTGTCTTGCTGGGCCTGGAGTTTGCGCAGGTCGAGAGGTCGGGGCTGGCGGGCGCTCTGAGAGGACGGAATACTTGTCTTGGATTCAGCCATGAGACAGATTATGAAGGCAAAGTGAGCGGCTGTGTGTTTCTTTTAGGAAGCGATATGCTCTTTTGGTAAGTCTCTGACTTATTTAGCCATATGTCTGAGTAGGTAAGTCGCAGATTTGGCAGATTCAGAAAGAAGCAGAGATTGCGCTGATATTGGCAAAGTGTTAGACGCCTATTTCACCTTTTCTTCACCAACTTCTGTCTTGCAAGTTTCTCTCGCCAGTGCGTTCCAGAACCACTCGGTAATGGACGATTATTTGATGGTGCAAACTACTAAGACAGCTGAGCTCTGGCAAGAGCAGTCACAGGTAAGCGCCAGTCAGGCCTTCCTAGCTAAGCTATCCTTGCCCTACCTCCAGTCTCCTGCCAGAGTATCAACTGTGAAGTGGCTGCGCAAGTACTCTACTGAGCTCGGCACCTGCAGCAGGACCTTTCAACTAGCCGTCAGTCTTACTGACCTAGTTTTCTCGCAGCAAAACTTGCAGAACTTTTCAGGTCAGCAAGCGGTCTGTGCTGCTGCATTGATGACTGCAGTGAACACTATCGAAACCTTCGAAATCAATGCTGATTACATGAGTCAATTACCAGGTATGGACGTCCCAGCTAGAGACATCATTCAACTGCAGTTCTTTTTGCTGAGTGCTATTGACTGGGCCTTAGACTTGCCCACAGCTTCTGATATCGTCAGCTACTTGAGCACTGTTTTGGCTGGAACTCCTGAAAGGCAGAGTTGGGAGCAGTGGGTGGACTGCTGCTATCAGCATTCCTCTATGCGTTTCGGTCCTTTCATTATAGCGATGGCCGGATATTGTGCTTTGGGTGGAGTTCGGCTGGAAGAAGCAGACTGCGGTATTTCCGTGGCAGCGCTATTGCAAGAGCTTGAACAGTGGAGTGATTTGGGAGGTGAGCGACTGGACTCTGAGTCTCGCCACTCTCCAAATCGTCCTAAATAATAGCATTCAGCAACTATTTAGGTTAAAGTCGCATTGAACTGAGCTTTTTCTAGCTATCTTGGCTGCGTAATGCAGCGGGTATAGACTTTTCCTTCCGTTGTTTGCTGCTTTTGGTTGATCACATAGAGAATGCCGGGAGCAATACAATGGAGACTAGCAGTAGCGAAATTTACTGTAGAACTCTGTAGCGTGTTTTCCTTGTAAGAATAAGAACTGCTGTTCTCAGTTACTCTCCGTGTGCCCACATATGTGAATAGCTGTTTCTAATAAAAATGCTGGGAAGACTCGTGCGCCTGACCCTATCCACTCTGGCCAAAACCCCCGAAGAAGTCTTCGCCAGGCACCAAAGCGAAGTAAGCAAAGTCGCCGACCGCTTCAACTTCATGAACGACGCCATGACTTTCCGTATGCACCGTCTCTGGAAGATAGAGCTAGCGGACATGCTGGGGACTATGTACGCAGGCAAGCCACTGCACTTCCTGGACCTGTGCGCAGCTTCGGGAGATGTCGCCTGCAAGTTGACGGACAAGATGAGAGCGGAGATGAAGGAAATGTACCTGAAGCAGGCGCCCTTCACAGTGTCTATGGTGGACTGTAACCCGGATATGATCAGAGTGTGCAAGGCGCGGATGATTGCTGAGGACTACCCATTTGCCGGGATAACAGAGGCGAGAGCGGAGGATTTGCCCTTTGAAAAGGACACTTTTGATGCAGTGGTGTGTTCCTTTGGATTTCGGTCAATTGTGGACAAGGCCAAGGCCTTAGACGAGGCTATGCGAGTGCTGAAGCCGGGCGGCCGTTTGCTCACTCTCGAGTTTGGAAAGGTGGAAAACCCTATCCTGAACTTCGCTTATTCAGCCTATAAACGCGCAATTATCCCTGCTTTGGGGCAGTTCTATGAGAATAACTATGACTCCTATGAGTTCTTCGCCAACTCCATTGACTCCTTCTATACAGCGGAGGAGTGGAAGACGCATTTGAGCCAGGCAGGCTTTTCGCTGGTCACCCACAAGGACCTAATGGGCGGAATAGTGATGGTGCACTCTGGAGTTAAGCTTCTCGAGTAGAAGTTTAGTCTAGTCTGTCCTCTCCTCGAGGCCTCCAACCTGTTCCAGCAGAGCAACCCCGCTCTCAGCAGTTCCTAAAGACAGCAATAGAAGCCGCAACTTCCCTTCTTCCTGGAGCTTTCCACAGGCCCAGCATCTCCTTCGCCATTGCTGTCTGTTAGACAAATATGAAGCAAATGAACCAGAGACTGTCCCAGTCCACAGACCTGCCTCCCAGGCCGCTCCCTGTGAAGGCGGACCTAGGCAGGCCCATAGCGTCTGAAGCCGCCTCCCTGATGTACGGCCACGATGAAGAACTCTGTTTCTGCAGAGAGTGCCGCTTAGCCCGGCATGAGTTCACTTTGTCTGACTCAGGGGATGAACATGAACACCTGCCTTCCTTTCGAGCGTCCCCGAAGTTCCAGGACACTCCAACTGACAGCCTCACGGAGTTCCTCAAGGCCAATGGACTTGTTAGTCTCCTGCCTATACTGCAGGAACATGAAGTCAGCTACTCGGAGCTGTTTCTGCTTACTCGGGAGGACTTCGCTGAAATGAAAATCCCGATTGGTCCTCGAAACCGCCTTTTAAGCGTGCTGCAGAAAGGCCAAAGCGTATCTTTAAACCAGTCCAAATTGGACTTCCCGCGCATCGATCCCGAACTCGACTCCCCGAAACAGCACTCTGTACCCACTGTCAAACCCGCCACACCTGAAAAACCCCCTCTGCACTCCCTCAGCTCCTCCGAAGCAGAAACACCCGTGCAACTGCATCGGAGACAACTCAATGAGGAAGTCGAAAGCTTCCTGCAAGAAGTGGATGAACTGTTCAGTAGAAGTCAGAGGAAGAAGGAAGTTGCCCCTGTGATGAAGCAGCCTGAGGCAGTTCCTCAGCCTATGTCCCAACCTATGGCTCAGCCTACCAGTGGAGCCCTGTCCTCTCAGCAAATGGAACTGCTAAAGTCGCTACTCAGTGACAAGGAGACAATCGAGAAAGGACTCGAGTCTCTGCAAAAGAGCATTTCCGAGTTGAAGGAAAACAGGGACTCGAGAGGCGCTTCTCCAGTGCCGAGACAGGAAAGCAGTCGCGGCAGTCCTCCCAAGACCAAGGTGCCCCTGAACATGAAGAAAGGCCTGAGCAACCGGCTCAAGTAACTGTGGTCTGTAGCTCGCCATAATCATCATGGGGCAAAACTGTTCCTGTCTCAGAGACCCCGCCAAAGACGAACCATACGGACTCGAAATCCAGCGGTCTCCTGACCAAGCCGCTGAAACTCCGTCGTCCAAGCCAACCATCCGTCCCCTACCTGTCATCGACTTCTTTCAGCTCGTAAAGGCGCAAGCAGCGCTCCGAGGCTACCTAGAGCGCAGAGCTATTAAAGGTGTTGTCATCAGCAAGCAAACTCAGAGCCGAGTGGCTGCTGAAAACGCCTATGCTGGTGAAAACGCCTATGCTGCTTCTGGAGAGCTGCGGGAAATCAGAGGCGAAGTGCCAGACTATTCCAACCCTGCGACGAAGACTGCAGTTCAGAAGTACGGCAACTTCACCTTCACTGCAGCTCCCAACGACGACTTCAAGCTGATAAAGCGCGGCCCAGTGGAACTGGACAACGGAGCGATATATACTGGGGAGTGGAACGAAAACAACCAGCGGCACGGCACTGGCACCCAAGTGTGGACGGACGGCTCCAAGTACGAAGGCTATTGGCGCTTCGATAAGGCTAACGGCAAAGGCCGCCTCATCCATGCAGACGGGGATGTGTACATGGGCGACTGGCTGGATGATAAAGCACATGGTGAAGGCACTTATTTGCACACTGATGGCGCTAAGTACGAAGGCGCCTGGCGGGAAGACAAGCAGCACGGCTTGGGAGTGGAAACCTGGCCTGACGGAGCCCGCTACGAAGGCTACTATGAGAATGGGAAGAAGCATGGACAAGGGAAGTTCCAGTGGGCGGACGGAAGCATGTATACAGGCCAATTCTGCGAAAATAACATCCATGGGGAAGGGACGTACAACTGGATAGATGGACGCAAGTATGACGGGGAGTGGAAGTACAACAAGATGGACGGTAAAGGAGTCTTCACATGGTCAGACGGACGTCGCTACCAGGGAGAATACATCGACGACAAGAAGCAAGGCTTCGGAGAGTTTATTTGGCCGGATGGACGGAAGTACCAGGGAATGTGGTTCAATGGGAAGCAGCACGGCAAAGGCGTCTATGTCACTGCTAACGGCACGCAGAGAGAGGGGGAATGGAAGGACGGGAAGCGCATCAAGTGGCTTTCCAAGGAGGGGGAGGATAGCACTGATAGCTAACAGGTAGCGCGTAGGCAGAGTGCACTGGAGATAGTCTATTGTGGACACTAATTACTCGAGGAAAATATACAATTGAAGGGAATGTAGAAACTGCTTAGATTATGTGGAAATCAGTTTTATCTGAAATCTTCGACCTTCTGAGGCCTAAATTTAAACCGGTTTTCAATGTAAGCCGCCAGTTGTAAGTAAATTACCGAAAGCACAGCTTCAAACCCTCGTCTATTTTTCAATATATGCTGCCAGAGCATGCCATTACAGTCTTCCTTTCCATCACTCTCCTTGCTGCCTCCCTCTCCCTCACTCCCAGCCATTCTGGGCAAAGACAAGTTCTCAAAGGGTAATAATGGACCGAGTCGACACCGAGGAGTTCTACGACGCTGTGGACCACTCAGCAAACCACAGCTCCTCCTCCGCCCAGCCTTCCCCCTCACACACCGCTTCAGTAGTGGAGTTCAGTACTGATCCGCCTCCTCTGACGCTCCAGCACCGCCGCTCTCTCTCTGCCCAGCACCCGGCCACAGAGCCAGAAGTGCCTAGGAGGACTGTGCTGAGGGCGCAAACTGTGGGAGTTCCTGTGAAGGTGAGTGGCAGACAGACACATAACAAGGCTGTCAAGGAGTTTGAGGGACTGGTGTTGACGCAGGAAATCACTGTAAATTCGGAAGAGGACGCTACGATTTGGGTGACTAAGTTCAGTCCTTCAGGGCAGTTCTTGGCGGTGAGTGGACAGAACCCGACAGTATTGCTGTATGAGGTGGAAACTGAGGGTGAACACCTCTTCAAGCCGATGCCTTATAGAGCCTATTTGGGCCACACTCGGCCAATAGTGGACTTATCCTGGTCCAAAAGCAGCACTCACTTCATTTCTGCTTCGATGGACAAAACTGCCAATTTATGGCAGGTGGAGTCCTCTTCCCCACTTCTCCGCTTTTCCCACCCTGACATCGTCTCCGCTGTGACCTTCAACCCCTACGTACACTCTATATAGAACGCCAATTACTGCCTAACCGGCTGCTTTGACAAGATGGTGCGCGTGTGGAATATCCCTCAAGACCGGGTTGAAGCCTGCTACCAAACCCCTGATTTGGTAACTGCACTGTCCTGTTCAGCGGAAACGCACCTAGTAATTGCCGGTCTACGACAAGGCCTGTGCATCGTGTACGAAGCTTCTGTGGATGTTAAGTTGAAGTTCCTTTCGCAGGTGTATTGCAAGAACCGGAAGGGGCGAAAGGCGAAAGGCCGGAAAGTTACAGGTGTTGAGTTCATGGACGAAACTCAATTCCTTGTGACTACCAACGACTCCCGAGCCAGACTAATGAACCTGCAGGACTTCTCAATGGTGCAGAAGTACAAAGGCTGCAAGAACGAGCAAGCCCCTATCAAGGCCACCTTTTCCCACAACTTCTCCCACGTCATCTGTGGCTCAGACACAGGCAGTGTCTACCTCTGGAACCTGCACAGTTCCCGTGTCTCCCGGCTGGAGTAACTTCCACGCAGAAAGCAGGACCGCAACTCCAGCTACGAAGTCTTCATGCCCTGCAAACGGCCCAGCTACAAAACTACGTGTGCAGTCTTCGCGCCTGCAAAGGTCCTGAAAGACCTACAACTTCGCTACTTGGCTCGCCTTCCTGGAGTCATTGTGGGACATGTCATAGTCACTGCAGGCACTGACGGCGTGCTGCGAGTGTTTTATAACAACTACGTGAATAGCTAGAAGTCTAGTTTATCCTGGGAGAAGCGGAGTCAAAGACCTTGCGCAGAATAGTGTCGAAGCTGGGACGACTCGTAGGGTCGACATTCCAGCAGCTCCTGATGAGCACAGAAAGGTCCTCAGGCACTGTTTCAGGGATAGACAGGCGATTCCCCTCCTCCATTTCCTTCGTCAGGGACTCGCGAGAAGCTCCGGAAAAGGGAATTTGACCTGTGAGTATTTCCCAAAGGAGAACTCCGTAGCTGTAGATATCGTCGCTGGGAGTCGGCTTGAGAGGGGTGGGGTTGCGCTCTCGAAGCAACTCAGGACTGGACCAGGCCGATTTATTGCAATATTTTAGGGTAATTCCTGCGTATTTCTTCAACCGATTGAGGCCTAAATCTGCGATAAACACTCGGTTATGCTCATCCAGGAGGATATTTCTGGATGTCAAATGACCGTGATAGCGGGATATACTGTGCAGTCCATGCATACCGATAGCAATTTCCTTAGCGATTCTCCTCTTTTCGCTATCATTAAACCCCACTTTCGTTGCATTATGCAGTAAATCGTATAGAGAGCCTTTGTTCATCCAAGGGTACAATAAGGAAAATACGCACCTTTTGTCCTTGTCTTCCGGGTCTATAATGGCTCCATACAGTGGCAGCAAATTAGGGAGACTGAGATTCCGCAGAATTTCGATTTCACTCATAAACTCATCCACAATATAATTGGACTTTTTCATGAAAATAATCTCCCGAAAGGCCACAGGATGACCCTTAAATATACCTTTCGACAGCAGGCCCAGGGCATTCGGCCGCATTTCCAGTCGATCAGCGATTTCCACGTCTTTCCTCAGGATCGTCGGGGCCTCGCTAAGCACTGTGAAGCGGCGAATGTAGCGGTCCTCTAAAGGGTCTTCCAGTGTAGATTCCCCGTCTCTTGTTACCATAGTGAGAGAATTCACTTCTTCCTTCGAAACCTGCGCTTCCTCCTCTGTCAGCATAAATATCCGGATAAAGCCGAAGTCCAGAACCAGAAATACACATATGACCTCGCTGACTATCAGGCAAGTGACCAAAATGATGGTCGTGACCATGTCTGTGAAGTTGCCGTCGACCTTGGAGTCTGAGTAGACCTCCAGTATCTCTGTTACGCCTCGAAAATACCTGCAAAGGCTCCAAAGCAGGGTAGTCCCCGTCATCCGGTGAAGCCGCTGCTTCCACTCTCTGGATTTGACAGGACTGCCGGAGTACCTCCGCTGCAGGTAGACTATCGTAGCAATCGCTATAGTGGGCAGAAGCACGTTCATAACGCCAACTTCGTTAGTGATTGACCGCATAGTAATCCTGCCCAGACCGAGAGCCAGGTACAGACACGACTGAGTCCCAATCCAAATGATCATCAGAAAGACGAACATTTGACTGGGCTTGCTCTGGTGTGCGCGCTTGGACAGCGCTGCAATGAGACTGGAGCACAGACTGTGTTCGTAGTGCGAGTAGTAGTACACAGTTATCATTTGCCAGAACATCAGCAGGAAGGAGACGATGAAGAGACTGTCGGGGATGGAAAAGAAGAAGTAGCCGTAGGTGGTCTGGCTCGACTTGAACTCTACAGCGATTAGCACGAATCCGAAGGCTCGGAGTGCTACCTGTAGGATGATGATCAGGTAAAAGCACTTCGTATGTCTCCACTCGGAGGTGAAGTTCTTCAACTTGCACAGGCGAAATATCGCAAAGCAGGTCAAGACCCCGTATATGAGCGCGAGAATGATCATCGCCAGGTCAAGGTTCTGCGTGTCTGCCATATGAGTATGAGGAAGGACGCTATTGCTCTAAGTCGCTTAGTGTATTGGGTGTAATTAAAGAGAACACTTATACTACCCTTTAATCCCTCCTACTACATCCA